>ERZ802822.128-NODE-128-length-58188-cov-40.929480_pt1 | contig 58188 bp, 64 predicted proteins | sample MGYA00345649_ERZ802822 | MGnify/ENA primary metagenome ERZ802822 (study PRJEB30503, sample SAMEA104212359) | marine metagenome | biome: Westerlies Biome; feature: [SRF] surface water layer (ENVO:00010504) within the epipelagic zone...; material: water... | reverse complement strand
CCACGTCTCCATGCCCTTGATCTGTGATCCAATCCATCGGATTCACACTCAGGTTGATCACACCACTTCTGCTGATCGATTCAGGCTTCGTGCGGCTGGCACACGCTGAGGCCGTGGATGAGCCCGAGGGCAGCGGTTTGATGCGGATGCGCTTTGCTGGGGTGAGGTCTGCGCTCGAGGCGACCTGCCGATGGACTCATCCTGCAGATCACCATGGAAAACAAAGGTCTTCCGTTCAAGGAGTCAAGGCAACAGGGTGATTGGCGTGAAAGTTTTCAGGGTTGGGGGCTGAGCTGGACAGGCTTGCTCAACAATCAAAAGGGTGAGTGGTGGTTGCTGGCGCAAGTGGTTCTGATCTGCGCTCACATCCTTCCAACCTGGCCCTCTGAGCTCCTCGAGGCCTGGAGTTGGCCTGGCTGGCTTCATGTCACGGGGTTGATGGTGTTCGCTGTTGGGCTTGGCTTGGCTCTGCAGGGTTTTCTGGCGTTAGGCCCCAGCCTTTCCCCATTACCGGATCCAAAGCCCAACGCCGCTTTGATCACCACGGGGGTGTATGGCCGTTGCCGGCACCCTCTCTATCGAGCTGTTGTGATTTGCTCCATTGGTGTACTCCTTGCCAAAGGAAGCCTGCTTCACCTGGCACTGTTGTTGCTCTTGGTTGCGGTGCTCAATGGCAAGGCCCACCGCGAAGAACAACGCCTCTGCAGCGTCCATCCGGACTATTTGACGTATCGCTCCAATACACCAGCAATCCTTCCCGGTATTCCTGGCTTGGATTGGCGCCAGGGTTAGGGCCAGCTAGACCACCTTTTATTTTTTCCAAAAGGAATGAATAAACCCCTTAAAAAAAGTTCTTTCGATCGTTCGGATCATTTTGTCTGCGCCTTTTCAGCTGTTGGCAAGCAAAGCGACGCCTTGCCTGTTGCTGCTCAGTGCTGTCTGCGCAGGTCTCGAATTCAGTGCCCCGAGTCAGGCCCAGGAATTTGTGTTGACTAGCCCCAAACCTGTTGAGGTCAGTTCAAGGCTCCTAGCGATTCTTGAGCCTCAGCTCGTCCTTTAGCGAAAATAAATTTCAGTAATTAGTTAGTGAAATTGTCATTCCTCAATGACTGAGAGCTTTTCCTTGACTCATTGGCTCGAAGCAGTGGAAGCAAGGAGGAGGGTTGTGAGTTTTTCAGAGGCGCTTGGGTCGAATCCAATCACAACCAGATCCACCCCTGATCGGCTTTCAGGAGTCCAGGCCTGATGAGGAGCGGCTTCAAACCAAGTCTCTAAGCGTGGGCCAACCATTTGCACTTGCAGAGGAAGGGATTTGCCAGGTAACCAGACCCTTCCTTTTAGGCGCACCACCTGATGTTCAGTCACGAAAGAAGGAAGGATCCGTTCAAAGTCCGAACGTTGAATCACGCCTTCAAAACGAACATTGCCGCCAACAACATCTAAGTGCGTGTGATCGTGGTGATCATGTGCATGGTCGTGATGGTCATGGTCGTGATGGTCATGGTCGTGGTGCTCATGGTCATGGCCCCCTGATGTCTCTCGCTCCACTCCTAGAAGCAAACTCGGGTCGACTTGACCACGAGTCATGGGGATCACCGTTGTCCCGGTTCGGATCTTGGGGACAAGTGATTGCTGGATCTGGTCCAGTTCGGTGGGCTCTAAGCAATCAGAGCGGCTGACCAGCACCAGGTCAGCGGATTGAAGTTGATCGGCGAACAACTCATCAATGGCCGTGAGGTGGTCCAGGCTTGGGTCTTCCTGGCGTTGCCGTTCCAACGCCTCTGGATCTCCCACAGGACTTCCGTTGTTCAGGGCTTCTCCATCCACAACAGTGACCACGCCATTCACATGCACCCGGGCCCGGATGGCGGGCCATTCGAGCGCCTGAAGCAGGGGCCTAGGAAGGGCTAAACCACTGGTTTCAACAACGATTCCATCGAGCTGATCAGCGCGAGCGAGCAGCGTTTCCATTGTGGGTAGAAAATCGTCCTGCACGGTGCAGCAGAGGCACCCGTTGTTCAGCTCAACGAGACGCCCATCGATTTCATCCTCAGGGCAGAAGCCGCAGCTTCGGATGAGATCGCCGTCGAGGCCGACGGTTCCGAACTCGTTGACCATCACCGCGAGTCGTTGGCCGCTGTTGATCAATAAATGGCGCAACAGTGTTGTTTTCCCGGCTCCAAGAAAGCCGGTAATCACCGTGACGGGAAGACGTCCCGACATCAGCGGCACCCCAGGCTTTCGCGAGTGCTGACGCCGCTGACGCTATTCACACCACTGGCACGACCACATAAAGCCTTCATCTGAGTGAGGTCGATCACGGCGTTGGTGAAATCCGTTCCTTCAATACGTGCATCCACAAACCGGCTTTGCATCAGCATCGCGTTCGTGAAGTTTGCGTCGCTTAGGTCGGTTTCATCAAATCGGCTAGAAAATGCCACCACATCCTCAAGGTTCGCTCCATGCAGATCGGCCCCTTGCAGTTGAGAGGTGTTGATCACAGCTCCGCGCAGGTCGGTCTCACTGAGATCAACACCACGGAGATCAGCTTTCAAAAATTCTTTTTCTTTTAAATCCCTGCCATGCATGTCGTCGCTGATGTCTTGCACCGCAAACTGACCGCGCAATTCAGGCGCAGTGATCGCTTGAGCAGCAATTGGAAAGGAGATCAAGCTCGACGTAAGAAGCACCCCGAATAAAACGGGTAACAGGTGCTTACGGAACAATTCGGGAAGGAGCATCAGAGATGGATGCAGCCGGCTTCAGGCTGCAGCTGCCGTAACTTGAACGGTCACGTTATGGCAGACACCTGCCCCGCCACGTGCCATGGCCAAAACCTTGAGGGTGGTTGTTCCCCCCCATCCACTCATTGCTCACTGGCTCACGATGTTGCGTCATGCGGGCACACCACCATCGCTGTATCGAACAGCGCTCGAGGAGTTGGGACGTTGGCTCACCTATGAAGCCTTGCGAGATTGGCTTCCCCATCGCCGTGAGGAGGTACAAACCGCGCTGGAGCTCACGGAAGGAACCGTGATCGAAACGGGTGTTCCCTTGCTTGCCGTGCCCTCTCTTCCTGGTGGGCTGATGCTCTGGGAAGGAGCTAGGCAAGTGTTGCCCCACGCAGAGCTCTGTCTAGGTGGCTTGCCTGAAACGATCGAAGCGAACGCTGGTCTCGTGTTGCTGATCGATCAAATCAGTGATGGAGAGGAGCTTGTCGGGCTGATGGAAGAGCTTGTCTCAAAAGGTGTTGAGAGCCGAAGGCTTCGTGTGATTTCTGCTTTAACAGCTAGCCCTGGACTCAAACGACTGGGTGAAACATTCCCCGAACTCACCATTCATACCGCCTGCATTGATGAAGAACTCAATGCGAATGGTCAGATTTCTCCTGGGATTGGCAACACATCTCAACGGCTGCAAATCAGAACAGCTCCCTCGACCTAGGCTTGAAAAAATCCATCGGCGGCGATGAGCAGGCAGCAGGAATCCACCTCAGGAACACTCTTCACACTCCTGAGCGGAGCTCTCATTGGGGCAGCAGGAGTGGGTTGGTGGCTGCTCACCGAAGCAGAACGGCGTCAGCGGATCAAGCGTCAGCGTTCCATGCTCTATGCGCCAAGGATGCAAGACGGTAGTGAGGCATTTGAGGCCAATCAATACGCCGATCGTGAGGATCAGCTTGAACATCGTGTTGAGCAGCTCAATTCAGCCATCTCTGATGTCCGTCGTCAGCTTGAAGACCTCGGCTCAAAGTCGTAATCACCACGGCCGGTAAGTTGGGGCTTGTCCCCATCTGCGATCCAGTCGTTGCCATGCTTCGCTCAGACGCCGTTACTCAAGGCATTCAGCGCTCACCAAATCGAGCAATGCTGAGAGCGGTTGGCTTCGGTGATGATGATTTCGGCAAGCCAATCATCGGGATCGCAAACGGTTACAGCACGATCACACCGTGCAACGTGGGATTGGATGCTCTGTCCCGTCGTGCTGAAGACTCTGCTCGAAAAGCAGGCGGAATGCCTCAGATGTTTGGCACGATCACTGTGAGTGATGGCATTTCCATGGGCACCGAAGGAATGAAATATTCCTTGGTGAGCCGTGAGGTGATCGCTGATGCGATTGAAACCGCATGCAATGCCCAGAGCATGGATGGTGTTCTGGCCGTTGGTGGCTGCGATAAAAATATGCCCGGAGCCATGTTGGCGATGGCACGTATGAATATTCCCTCGATCTTTGTGTATGGGGGAACAATTAAGCCTGGGAAACTAGGAGGCTGTGACCTCACTGTTGTCAGTGCTTTTGAGGCTGTCGGTCAGATTACGAGCGGGAAAATTGATGAAGAGCAGCTAACAGCAATTGAAAAAAATGCTTGCCCAGGTGCTGGCAGCTGTGGAGGCATGTTTACGGCCAATACGATGAGTGCTGCGATTGAAACGATGGGGCTGAGTCTTCCCCACAGTTCAACAATGGCTGCTGAAGATGAGGAAAAGGCAGAGAGTGCGGCGCGTTCTGGTGAAGTTCTTGTTGAAGCAATTAAATCCAATATTCGTCCACTTGATTTGTTAACGCGTGAAGCCTTTGAGAATGCCATCAGTGTGATCATGGCGGTGGGCGGGTCCACCAACTCTGTGTTGCATTTGCTCGCAATCGCGCGCACAGCAGGCGTTGATCTCAGCATTGATGATTTTGAAATGATCCGGGAGCGTGTGCCTGTGATTTGCGATCTCAAACCGAGCGGTCGTTTTGTCACCGTGGATCTTCATCAGGCAGGCGGCATTCCCCAGGTGATGAAATTGCTATTGGATGCAGGGCTGCTCCATGGCAATTGCCGCACGATTGAAGGCAAAACACTGCAGGAACTGTTGGCGAATGTTCCTTCAACACCTCCCGAAGGACAAGAAGTGATCAGGCCACTGAGTGATCCCCTTTATGCGAAAGGGCACTTGGCCATCTTGAAGGGGAATTTGGCAAGCGAAGGAGCTGTCGCCAAAATCAGCGGCATTAAAACCCCTGTCCTCACCGGTCCTGCGCGGGTTTTTGAAAGCGAAGAAGATTGTTTAGCGTCGATTATTGGGAAACAGATTCATGCCGGTGATGTCATCGTGATTCGCCAGGAAGGTCCAGTGGGAGGACCTGGAATGCGCGAAATGCTTGCACCAACCGCTGCCATTGTTGGGCAGGGACTAGGAGACAAGGTGGCGCTGATTACGGATGGTCGCTTCAGCGGAGGAACGTACGGTTTGGTCGTTGGCCATGTGGCTCCAGAAGCTGCCGTTGGTGGAGCGATCGGCCTTGTGATGGAGGGAGATAGCATCACCGTGGATGCCAATCAGAATCTTCTTCAACTCAATGTGAATGAGGTTGAACTCGAAAGACGCCGCAGCATTTGGTCAGGACATCAGCCTAAATATAAGACAGGAGTTCTTGGAAAATATGCTCGACTTGTCTCGAGTTCAAGCCTTGGTGCCGTGACAGATCAGCCTGATTAAGGCACTCCCAGAGGGGGGATGGATGATGGATTGGTCATTACATGGTTGATATTTAATTGTGAAATTCCTTTGTTTAAAGCGACATTTTGATTGTTTGGTAAAGAGCTCTCAAACAGATTGCTTGTTAGTCATTCCACTCGAGATTGACTAACAAGTTGTGCTCTCAGTCGTCGTGCCATCGCTTCCAAGGGTTGGCCGTCGGCCGGAGCCGTGCAGCGCATGCCGTTGTCTCCATGCATCCAAACAGGATGCTGCCCTTGCCAAAGCATGGGGCGCTCAGCTTGATCACACCAACTCAGCATCAGATTCACATCACTGCCGCTCCGATAGATCTCGAGTTCGAGGTCCATGTCCTCCATCCGAGATCCAGACGCATCACGGGTTTCGATGCGAACAAAGAGATCGTCAATGCTGGATGTTCCTTCATCCTCGTGAATCGGAACAACAGCATGCTGATAAGGCTTGCGGCAGAGATCAGCCGTGTGGGCAATCACAACCGCTAAATCGATCATTTGTAGGCTTCGATCGAATGAATGAGGATGCGGATCGCACCCGCACGGAAGCCTGGATTCGTGGATCCCGCCTCATCAAACCGCGAATGGAGAACTTGTAAGCGTGTGATCGCGGACGCATCAAAGCGCAAAGGCAGTCCTACCGGTTTGGCACGGACCACGGGCTGAAGATCTTTGAAGGCAATCTCTGCAACGGTGGTTCCTTCCAGCTTGGTGGGAACGGGCATGACCCAGCGCAGTCCGCCTGGAATCATCTCCGTGAGTCCCATCAATCCATCAGAGCAGGCCACTGCAAATTTCAAGGTTCGCCCTTCTGCTTCGATCGCTAAGCGCAATCCGCTGAAAGCCGAAAGATCGAGAGGCGGTCTTAACAAGGGGGAACGGCAGCTCACAAAACCTCCCCCATCTGCGACCACCTCACCCTCCAGCAATAGACCTTCAGGCGTGAGGCAGCAGCCAGCTCTGCTTCTTCCACCCATGATCGTGTCGTTGAGCGTGGCCCAGGAATCGAATGAGACACGGGAGGTGGTCATCTCAACCCTGCACAAGGAGTGCTTATTTAAAGCCCTTCGCTGGCAGCTTCGTCGGCCAGCACAATAATTTCAGCCTCTGGTTGGGCCAATTTTGCGGGAGTTCGTTGTGAGGACTCAGTTGGATCGAGCAGGCGTCGCAGGGCTTCCCTTTTATTGGCACCACTGACGAGGAACATCACTGTTCGAGAAGCGCTGAGCACCGGTGCTGTCAGTGTGATGCGCTCCAACCCCTTCCCCCGTCCAATCGTGGTCCAGCGATCACGAACTTCAGGAGCGTCAGTGCCGGGGAAGAGTGAGGCGGTGTGACCGTCATCACCAAGACCCAACACCATCATGTCGAAGATGGGTGGTTCTCCACTGCAGCTGTTGGCAATCAGCTGTGCGAAAGCGTCGGCGCTGGCTTCTGGTGAGGGCAGCTCAACGGTTGGAACAGGATGAAAGCAGGCCGCTGCACCAGGCTCACCGGCTTGGAGCAACGTGGAGCGGAGCATGCCGGCATTGCTGGACTCGTCATCAGCAGACACCCAGCGTTCGTCGCCAAGAAAAACATCCACTCGATTCCAGGGCAAATGTTGTTGGCCTAACCGCTGATAAGCCTTGGAGGGAGTGGTGCCTCCCGATAGAGCAATCTGAGCACGATCGCGTTGATCGAGCGCCAGTTGTATCGCGTTGGCGATGTATTCAGCGGCCCGCAGCGCTAGATCCTGGGGATCTCGGGCCCTTTCGATGCGATAGGTGGTCATCAATCAGCTCAATCCAGCCACTCGGTGTGAAAACTGCCTTCCTTATCAACGCGTTCATAGGTGTGTGAGCCAAAGCAGTCGCGCATGGCTTGAACTGCATTTTGAGGCAGACGAGCTGTGCGGTAGCTGTTGATGTAGTCGAGAGTGTTGCTCAGGCAGGGCACAGGAATTCCGGCTTCCGCTGCTCCTGCAACGACTTTGGCTAAGCCAGGGAGTCGGGTGTTGACCTGATTGGCAAACCAAGGATCAATGAGCAGATTGCTCAGCTGCGGATCGGTCGTGAACGCATCCTGAATCCGCTTGAGCAGTCGCGCGCGAATGATGCAGCCGCCCTTCCAGATCTGAGCGATGGAGGGCATATTCAAGTTGTAATCATGTTCTGCGGATGCGATCCGCATAAGCTCCATCCCTTGCGCGTAGCTGGCCATGCAGGCGAGCACCATCGCATCCATGAGGGGTGCCATTCCATCGGCAGGGGTACCCAAATCAAACGACTTCACCGCGGGCCCTTTAAGGATGGTTTCCGCTTTGACGCGCTGATCTTTCATCGAACTCATCACGCGGCCATTAAGAGCGGCGTAAATGGTTGGCACAGACGCACCCATCTGCAGGGCACTCACCACAGTCCACAAACCCGTGCCTTTTTGGCCAGCTTTGTCCTGAATCTTTTCGATCAGATCGCTCCCATCTTCGGGATCTTTGGTGCGCAAGCAGACCTCTGTGATCTCAACCAGGTAGGAGGCGAGCTCCTCTGTGCTGTTCCAGTGGGCAAAGACGTCGGCCATCTGAGTGCCATTCATGCCCCCAACCCTCTTCATGAGGTCATAGCCCTCAGCAAGGATTTGCTCGATGCCGTACTCAATGCCGTTGTGCACTGTTTTGACAAAGTGCCCTGATCCTCCTGGGCCGATGTAGGTGACACAAGGACCGTCTTCGACTTGGGCCGCCATTTTGGTGACGAGGCTCTCAATGGCGTCGTAAGAGGCTTTGGTGCCTCCGGGCATCATGCTCGGACCTTCAAGAGCACCTTTGGCGCCGCCAGAGACGCCCATGCCAATAAACCCGAAGCTCTTGCTTTCCAACTCGGCAACTCGACGCTCCGTGTCGTGATATTCCGAGTTGCCACCATCAATTAAGAGATCTCCTTCATCTAAAAAAGGAGAGATCTGTTCGATTACCGCATCAACAGGACCCCCCGCTTTCACCATCATCAAGATGCGGCGAGGTCTTTCCAATTTGTTGACAAAATCCTGAAGGTCGGTGGCACCTTGAATGTTTTTACCGGCGCCTAGACCTTTCAGAAAGTCTTCCGTCTTTGAATAAGTGCGGTTGTAAACAACACTCGAAAAACCGTTGCTCTCAGCATTGAGAACAAGGTTTTCGCCCATCACGCCTAGACCGATAAGACCAAAGTGAGACTTGGACATCAAAAACTGCATTCACTGAGGTCAGTGTGACCACAGGATCAACAAACGGCTGCGAACTGGTCCACCTCTGTCAGGGATAAGAGATGGAAGCGCCGATCCTCAAATCACTTTGTCGTCAAATCACTGTGTCGTCGGCAATCGATGCATTTTTAACGACAACGATGATTCCGTTACGGATGTAGAAGCCTTGGTCAGGACGATCAGCTTCTTCCACGTGATCCTTATTCACGATGGTGACGTTCTTACCAAGACGAGCATTCTTATCAAGAATGGCTCGTTTTACAGTGGTGCCTTCACCAACTCCGACAGGAATACCGCCTCGCGCTCTCAGCGTTTCGCGTTCGATTTGAGATTCAAAGAAGTCAGCTCCCATCAACAACGAATCCTGGAGGACCACATTGTTTTCCACGCGACTTCGAACACCTAGTACGGAGTGGTGAATACTGCAGGCCTTAATAATCGATCCCTCACTAATGATCGAATCTGTGATCTGACTGTCCACAAACTTGCTTGGGGGCAAATACCGCGGGCGTGTGTAGATCGGGAAGGCTTCGTCGTAGAAACTGAATGGAGGAGTTGGCTGCTGCGTGAGGGCCAGATTGGCTTCATAGAAGGCACCGATGGTGCCAATGTCTTCCCAGTAATCATCAAAGACATAGCTCTTGAGGGTGTCGCCACGAGACAGCGCTTCTGGGATCACCTCCTTGCCGAAATCCTTATGTCCGGGATTTGAATCGAGGAGATCGAAAAGGGTTTTACGACTGAAGACGTAAATGCCCATGGAAGCGAGGTAAGGACGCTCCTTAGAAGACTCAACGCTGAGGCCAAAACGGGACGTGTCAACGGCCATTTCCTTTAAGGAATCGCCCTTGGGCTTCTCGCGGAATTCCTTGATGTTTCCGTTCTCATCGGTTCGCATCAAACCGAAAGCTTCTGCTTGCGCAGCGTCCACAGGCAGTGCTGCAACCGTGAGGTCTGCTCCCGTACTGCGGTGATGCTCCACAAAACGGCTGTAATCCATCCGGTAGAGCTGATCACCGGAGAGGATCAAGTATTCATCAACATCCCATTCGCTAAACAGGGTCTGGTACTGGCGCACCGCATCAGCCGTTCCTTCGAACCAAGACGGGCTATCGAGGGTCTGTTGCGCCGCTAGAACTTCGACGAACCCTTGCCCAAATCCAGCATTGAGGTTGTAGGTCTGGCTGAGATGACGATTCAGCGAAGCGCTATTGAATTGTGTCAACACATACATCTTGTTGATGCTGGAGTTGATGCAATTGCTGATTGGAATATCAATCAGGCGGTATTTTCCCGCCAAAGGAACTGCTGGCTTGGCTCTCATCTTTGTGAGTGGTTGGAGACGGGTGCCAGCCCCTCCCCCGAGAATGATTGCCAGTACTCGCTTCATGCAGCTCCCGCCTTTCGGCTATGCGGGGCAAACTTACCGGATTTTTCGCGTTCAAAACCAACCCTTGGGCCAGATGGTGGAGATTGCAGGAAATTAATCTTGCGAGGCCGCTCCGGATTCCAAATCAAAAATTTTTTCAACGACCTGAAGAGCCTGTTGTCGCTCGCTGCGTTGCTGTGCGCTGCGGAGCTGAGTCACAGGGGTGTGAAGGATCTTGTTAATCATTCCCTTGGTTAAGGCCTCCACCACCTTGCGTTCTCGCGCTGAGAAATCAGGACCCATGCGGCTCAGCGCTTTAGTGAGTTCCTCTACTCGGATCTCCTCTAAGGAAGCTCTCAAGCGGTTGATGGTGGGAACGGCCTCGAGGCTGTCCCACCATTCCAGGAACAGGCGACTCTCTTCAAGAAGTAGTCCTTCAGCCTCCCGTGCAACCTGTTGTCGGGCCTCTTGGTTGCGCTCTACAACCTCTTGAAGATCATCCACATCGTGGGATTCCACCCCAGACACATCGTGTACATCGGATGCGATGTTGCGAGGCACGCCGATATCAACCAGTCGCAATGAGCTGCGGCGATTGAGAGCGTTCAATCTGTTGGCGTCAATGATTGGATCATCAGCGGCTGTGCTCGTAAAGACCAACGAACAGGTGCTCAAGCACTGATCAAGATCGTCAAGCCCACGGCACTGAATGGGCAGGTTTGGAAAGTCGGTTGCTAGCGCTGAGGCCCGTTCGATGGTGCGATTCAGCAACACCACTCCAGAGGCTCCTTTCGCTTGGAGGTGTTGGAGCAACAAACGACTCATGCGTCCAGCGCCGACAACGGCGATTTGCTCCGTTTCAAGCGTGACCAACGCATCCTGGCCGCGAGATTGTCCAAGTTTGAGTTGAGCCAATTCAACCGCTGCTGAGCTCACGGACACAGCGCCGGTGCTGAGATTGGTTTCAGAACGGACTCGCTTTCCTGTGCTCACAGCCTGCGTCAGCAGACGATTGAGAATGGGCCCGATCGATTTGTGCTCTTGCCCCAGGCGCATCATTTTCTTGACCTGGGACAAGATCTGACCCTCCCCAAGGACAAGGCTGTCGAGTCCTGCAGTCACTCGCATCAAATGCGCAATGGCTTCGTCGTGGTGATAGGTGAAGAGGTGCGGAGAGAGATCACGGCTTTCCAAACCGGAATGGCCACTGAGAAAATCGCGGACAGCAGCAATCCCTAAATCTGGGTTGCGCACCAAGGTGTAAATCTCAAGTCGGTTGCAGGTGCTGAGGATCGAGGCCTCCAACACCTGCTCATGATTGCGCAGGTTTTGTAGGGATTCCTCCATGGTTTGCTCAGGAATGCTGAGCTTTTCGCGCACTTCGACCGGAGCCGTTCGATGACTGAGGCCGACGACGGCGATATGCATAGAGAAATCCCTCTGTTGCTGCGTGAATCAGTTCAAAGCGATGCTTTGAGCACCATCCTTCATGTGAATGGTGTTTGTGAAACTGCAGGTGTTGTTCAGGTTGCTGATGATCAAGCTGCTCGTGCGGGTGCAATCAGTTTCGAACTTCACTCCGTTGAAAAGAAGACCATCTGTGATGCCGCTGCCGGCGAAAACAACGTGCTCTCCGCAGGCAAGCTCACTGGCTTCGTACACCTTATCGGGGTCGGTAATGCCCATTTCTGCGAGGCGGGCGAGATTGCCTTCCTTCGTCATATCTGCCCACTCAGACGTCTGAGCAATGGCTGGGTCATACACCAGTTGTCCTTGGAAGTGTCCGCCAAGTGCGCGCATCGCTGCAGCTGAGATCACACCCTCAGGTGCAGCACCAATGCCCATCAAGCAGTGAGTTCCAGTTCCAGCAAAACCACAGGCGATAGCGGCCTGCACATCACCATCTGAAATGGGTTGAATACGAGCACCGGTGGCGCGGATTTCAGTGATCAGATCTTTGTGACGGGCACGATCCATCACGACGATGGTGAGCTCGTCAGGAGCAAGACCCAAGCACTCACTGAGGATTTTGATGTTTTCAGTCGCAGATTTGCGAATGTCAACCTTGCCCTTGGCTGCTGGAGGAGCAGCCAACTTCTTCATGTAGAAGTCGGGAGCATTAAACAGTCCACCGCGGTCGGAAGCGGCCAAAACCGCCATGGAGCCGCGCTGGCTGTAGGCACAAAGATTGGTGCCTTCGCAAGGGTCAACGGCGAAATCCACGCCAGGGCCAGTGCCGGTACCGACTTCTTCGCCGATGTAGAGCATGGGAGCTTCGTCGCGCTCCCCCTCGCCGATCACAATGCGGCCCTGCATTTGGATCTGATTCATGCGCTTGCGCATGGCATCAACAGCCAATGCATCCGCTTCATCCTTCAGACCTTTGCCGGAGAGCGTGGCGGAAGCGATGGCGGCCTGCTCGACGATCTCGAGAATTTCCTGGATGAGAGTGCGATCCACGTAAGTGCTGCGGGGGTTAAAGAGAGGCTTTGAGGAGAAAGCCTGCAACAGCAGGGATTTCTGTCTCATATGCGCGGCTCACTGTATCAGTGGTATCAGCGCTCTTTACAATCGACCCATCCTTAAGCCGACTCCGCCATGAGCACCAAACCCCTGGTGATCTCTCCATCGATCCTGTCTGCTGACTTCTCTCGCCTGGGTGAGGACGTCAAAGCTGTTGATGAGGCAGGTGCTGACTGGATTCATGTCGACGTCATGGATGGTCGATTCGTTCCCAACATCACGATTGGCCCGCTGATTGTTGAGGCCTTGCGTCCGGTTACTAAAAAACCTTTGGACGTGCACCTCATGATTGTGCAGCCTGAGAATTATGTAGAGGATTTCGCAAAAGCCGGCGCAGACATTATTTCTGTGCAAGTTGAGGCTTGCCCTCATTTGCATCGCAACCTCGCTCAAATTAAGGATCTCGGCAAAATGGCTGGGGCTGTTCTTAACCCCAGCACCCCTCTAGATACCCTCGAATACTGTTTAGAACTCTGTGATCTCGTATTGATCATGAGTGTGAATCCTGGTTTTGGCGGTCAGAGTTTTATTGATAATCAAGTCAAGAAAATTAGTGACCTTCGCCGTATGTGCGATGAAAAAGGCCTGGATCCCTGGATTGAAGTGGATGGAGGCGTTAAGGGCGCTAATGCGTGGAAAGTGATTGAAGCCGGTGCGAACGCCATCGTGAGTGGTTCTGGTGTGTTCAACCAACCCGATTACGCAGCGGCGATTCAGGGAATCCGTAATAGCAAGCGCCCTTAGCTTCGGCGTGCAGCCAAGCGACTCATTGTTGCTGCTATAGATCAAACTCTATCTGTCTTTAACCCCTGCAAATTGTTGGGGTTTTTTAATGTACTGGCGAATGCTCAATGGTTTTAAGCGATGTATTTCCCTTTGAGGCTGCTAGAGAGACATCACTGTAAGTTGTTTTAGTTTTCTAGATGGTTGCTTCGATCGTTTAGGGATTGTCTTGCTTATTTTTTGATGCACCAGTTCAATGATTAGATTTTTTCTTTGAGGGCTTCTCTGTAGTCCCTGCACTGGTAAGAGGAGTGCAAGCTTCGAGTTGTTTCGTCGATTGCGCAGTTAAAGCCTTCTCTGAAGGCAGCACGCTTCATGGCTTCGATTTGAGAGACAGCGTAAATTCCGAGCACAATCAAGATGAATAGTGAAATCCCTGCCCCGGTGCCTTTTGGATACAACTTCATCGCTTCTGGGTCATGTCTTGAATGAGTTTAGGACGCAATTAATCAGATGTAAATAATGAAAGATCAAGACCCTCAAATTGATTCTGTTCAGTGATTGGTTTTGGATTGTTGAGGGCGTGGATCTCCTCTTAGGTTCCAAGGATGAAACAGCTAACGCTGCCAAGGAGGCTCATCACAACAGGCAGGATGGTTACCAATCGGAATCGGCAAAGGAAATGTTCAAAACGAGATTCGAATCGGGCTCTCCGATTTTTTTGTTCTCAAGTTCTGCCTTTTGATCATTCGTGTTTGATTGTTAATAACTAGGTTCTTGTAATTAAACGGTTGTGGCTGGTGGATTGGTTTGAGGCGGTAGTGGCCGCGGTGTAAAAAGTGCCGGAATGGACAGCGTGATCAAGGCGCTACCCACGACAAGCAACACGAGGAGGGGCACCGGTTTAACGAGGGGCTGCTTGTCTAAAACGGTTCCACAGCGCACACAAATTGGTGTGGCTCCTGGGGGTGGATGTAGGACAACGGCTGGTCCACAACAGCACTCTGGGCAGCGAAAACGGGGCATGAATGTTTTGGGTGGTGGCGAATCCCGCGCTACCAGGCAGTGAATTGCGACAATCATGCGTTGCCGACAGTTGTTCTGCCATGCCCCTCAGCTCTTTGGTGCGTCTGTTGCAGACCTCAGCGCTGAGCGGTGAGTTGTGCGAACGAGCGGAACGGGACCAAAGGCTGTTGATGCGCGGCGCTGGCCGAGCCGCTCGGGCGTTGGTGGCCAGTGCGTTGGCGCGACGCATGGATCAGCCCCTGCTGGTGGTCGTTCCCACACTGGAGGAGGCCGGACGTTGGACAGCCCTCTTGGAGCTGATGGGTTGGTCTCGTGCGCAGCTTTACCCCACCAGTGAAGGGTCTCCCTACGAACCTTTCGACTCCACCACCGAAATCACCTGGGGCCAGCTCCAGGTGTTGAGCGAACTGCAAGCAGACCGCAGCAAAAGCGATCTAGCGATCGTGGCTACAGAGCGATGTCTGCAGCCCCACTTGCCGCCTGCGCAGGCACTGGCAGAGCATTGCCGGGCCTTGAAGAAGGGTGATGTTGTGGATCTTGAAGAGCTATCGACCTACCTCAGCCAACTTGGCTATGAGCGCGTCTCGACGATTGATCAGGAAGGAACGTGGAGCCGTCGTGGCGACATTGTTGACGTCTATCCCGTTAGTAGTGAACTCCCCGTGCGTCTGGAGTTCTTTGGGAATGAACTCGACAAGCTTCGCGAATTTGATCCAGCCAGTCAGCGCTCCCTTGACGCCGTCGACACGCTCAAGCTCACCCCAACCGGCTTCAGTCCTCTGATTGCTGAACGTCTGCGCGAGCAGGTGCCTGATGACCTTGACCAATTGCTGAGTGAGGCGCAGATCACTGAGCTGCTGGAGGGCGGAACCCCTGAGGGGATGCGTCGATTGATGGGATTGGCCTGGGATGCACCTGCGTCCCTACTCGATTATTTGCCTGCGGACTGCTGCATCGCCATCGATGAGCGCCGGCATGGCAGCGCCCATGGGCAGCAGTGGCTCGATCACGCTGAAGAGCAACATGCCGAGCTTCCAGTTCCCATTCCTTCTTTGCATCGGCCCATCAAAGAGGCGATGGAGCTTGCCGAGTCGTTTGCTGGCTTCGATCTGGCAGAACTTCAGGAACACGACAGCCACCCCAATGCCTTTGATCTCGCCAGTCGCCCCGTTCCGTCTTACCCCAATCAATTCGGAAAACTCGGTGAATTGATCAAACAGCACCAAAGGGAGCGTCAGGCTGTTTGGTTGTTGTCAGCGCAGCCCAGCCGCGCTGTGGCTCTGCTTGAAGAACACGACTGCATCACGCGCTTTGTACCCAATGCAGCCGATACGCAAGCGATCGATCGCTTGATTGAACAGGGCACACCTGTGGCCTTAAAAACCCGAGGAACAGCTGAGCTCGAGGGACTGCAACTTCCCGCTTGGAGGGTTGTTCTTCTTACCGATCGCGAATTTTTTGGACAGCAGTCGCTCACCAGCAGCGGCTACGTGCGTCGACGGCGCAAAGCGGCCAGCCGCACCGTTGATCCCAACAAGATGCAGCAAGGGGATTTTGTGGTGCATCGCAACCATGGAATTGGTCGCTTTAAAAAGCTCGAAAAATTAGCGATCAGCGGAGAGGTTCGCGATTACCTCGTTGTTCAGTATTCCGATGGCATTTTGCGAGTGGCCGCCGATCAACTCGGAAGCCTGGGGCGGTTTCGCGCCAATAGTGACACTCCGCCGCAGCTCAGCAAAATGGGCGGCTCCGCTTGGGTGAAGGCGAAGGAGAGGGCCACCAAGGCGGTTCGCAAAGTTGCGCTTGATTTGGTGAAGCTGTACGCCGAACGTCATCAAGCTGCAGGGTTTGCCTTCCCGATCGATGGGCCATGGCAGGTTGAACTCGAGGATTCCTTCCCCTACGAACCCACCTCTGACCAGCTCAAGGCCACGGTGGATGTCAAGCGAGACATGGAGAAACCAGAGCCGATGGACCGGCTGGTTTGCGGTGATGTGGGTTTCGGGAAAACGGAGGTGGCCATCCGTGCGATTTTCAAAGCCATCACCGCTGGCAAGCAAGTGGCGATGTTGGCTCCCACAACGGTGTTAGCTCAACAGCATTGGCGCACGCTCTCGGAACGCTTTGCTCCCTACCCGATCAAGGTGGCTCTTCTCAATCGTTTCCGCACGGCAGGTGAGCGCAAAACAATTCTTGAGGAGCTGAAAACGGGCACCATCGATGCCGTGGTGGGCACGCACCAGCTGCTCAGCAAAAACACCTGCTTCGACAAACTGGGTTTGCTGGTGGTGGATGAGGAACAACGTTTTGGTGTGAATCAAAAGGAAAAAATCAAGGCCTTGCGCAAGGACGTAGACGTTTTAACGCTCTCGGCGACGCCCATACCGCGCACCTTGTACATGAGCCTGTCTGGGGTGCGTGAGATGAGTTTGATAACCACTCCGCCACCGTTGCGTCGTCCAATCAAAACCCACTTAGCAGCTCTGGATGATGAGGCAGTGCGGAGTTCCATCCGCCAAGAACTTGATCGTGGTGGGCAGGTGTTTTATGTGGTGCCTCGGGTGGAAGGGATTGAAGAGGTGGCGGGCAAGCTTCGCGAGATGCTTCCTGGTCTCAAGCTCCTCGTGGCCCATGGACAAATGGCCGAAGGCGAGCTCGAGAGCGCGATGGTGGCGTTCAACGGTGGGGAAGCCGACGTGATGCTTTGCACCACGATTGTGGAGAGCGGGCTCGACATTCCTCGTGTCAACACGATCCTGATTGAAGATGCTCACCGGTTTGGACTCGCTCAGCTGTATCAGCTCAGGGGGCGCGTAGGGCGCAGTGGTGTTCAAGCCCATGCTTGGTTGTTTTATCCCGGCGATGCCTCGCTCAGTGAAGCGGCACGTCAGCGCTTACGCGCCATCCAGGAATTCGCCCAGCTCGGCAGTGGGTATCAATTGGCGATGCGGGATATGGAGATCCGCGGGGTGGGCAACTTGCTCGGTGTGGAGCAAAGCGGGCAGATGGAGGCCATTGGTTTCGATCTCTACATGGAGATGTTGCAAGAGTCGTTGGCAGAAATTCAGGGACAAGACATTCCCGCTGTGGACGACACGCAGGTGGATCTGCAGGTCACTGCCTTTATCCCTGCGGATTGGATCGTCGATGCCGACGAGAAAATGTCTGCGTATCGAGCTGCATCCGAGTGCCAGAGTTCAGAAGCCTTGGTGGAACTGGCTGCTGGTTGGGCTGATCGCTATGGGGCTTTGCCTGGACCAGTTCAATCCCTCTTGCAGTTGATGGAACTCAAGCTGCTTGCGAAACGCTGCGGATTTGCGCGGATTCGCCCTGAAAAACCAAATATTGCGCTCGAAACGCCGATGGAGGAACCCGCGTTCCGTCTTCTTCGTCAGGGTTTGCCCCAACATCTTCATGGCCGACTTGTCTACCAGGCGGGGAGTGGAAGCGTTGCCAAGGTCCTGGCACGAGGTCTTGGCGTCTTGCCCATGGAGAGGCAGCTTGATGAGCTCAAAGGCTGGCTAGAGCAGATGGCAGCACAGATTCCTGATGCTGATGGATTGACGCGTGAGCAGCGCGACCGACAGCAAAAAGACCGGAATGAGGCTGTTTTGACGGTTTGAGCTCCAGTCCCATGCTGGAAAGATGAGAAAGTCCAACACAATTCGCAATCCTTCGTTACCATGTGGGCATACGACGTGATACCCCTGTGGCTGAATTCATCGATCCAATTGCATCGGGAAGCTCCCTCAGCCTTCTAGGCAGTTTGGTTGGTGCAGCTGCACTGGGAATCTTTGCTCTGTGGCAGAACGATACGGAAAATGATGACGACGACTCGTCTCCAGGCGGTGGCCTGATGCAGCCTGTGGCCTGAGCTGCACTTCGCTGATCTTTCGTTGCTGAAATCACCCTGATGGGTGATTTTTTTATGCGTCGATGCCCAACTTTCAGGTTGCCACCTTGGCAAGGCTCTCGGGTAGAGGGCTCGAAAGGCCGCCTAAGGCAGGACAGCCACGATTCCAGCACCCACCGTGGCCGCCGTTAACGCTGAAGTGCCGATTGAAGGTTGGCAGCTCCTGGTTGATAGTTTCTTCCAGTTTTCGGAGCTTGCAACGCTTTGATCAGGGTGGTTTCCGCGACGCGGTACTGCCCATCTTTATTGGTCCCTAACTGTTCAATCGTGAGGGTTTTAATTTCCTTCTCACTCATCTCCACGGAAACATCCGGCAGGATGCCGTTTTTGTGGATATCGGTGCCCTTGGGCGTGAGGTATTTGGCAATCGTGACGGTCATCCCAGATCCGTCGGAGAGACCTCTTACGGATTGGACGAGCCCTTTGCCAAATGTTTTTTGGCCCACCAGAAGCCCGCGCTCATTGTCTTGAAGAGCTCCTGAAAGGATTTCGCTTGCACTCGCTGAGCCTTCGTTCACCAACACCACGACTGGCCGGTTGGTTAAGGCATTCCCTGTGGCGCGGCGCACGTCCTGAATGCCCTCACGGGTTTTTGTGCTGACAATCGTTCCTTCATCAAGCCACTGACGCGCAATGTCGATGCTGGCTTCAAGCAATCCGCCGGGATTACTGCGCAAATCAAGGACGTAACCCTGAGATCCTTGCTTTTCCAGTTCGCGAATCGCTGCACGCATCTCTTTGGATGCATTGGCATTGAATTGCTTCAGGCGGATATAGCCCACCTTGGTGCCATTGGCACTGGTGTTGAGTTGACTGTCGACGGCATGAATTTCAATGCGCGCCCGCACAAGGGGGACGTCGATGATGGAGCCCTTGCGGCGCAAGCCCAGCACCACGTTGCTTCCTTCCGTTCCACGAATGAGCTTCACCGCATCTTCCGTGGTCATCCCCTTAGTGAGTTGACCATCAATCGAAACGATGACGTCTTTGGGTTGGACCCCTGCTTTTGAGGCAGGTGTGCCTTCGATCGGAGACACCACCACGATCTCTTTGGTGTCTTTGTCCAGTGAAATTTGAATGCCGACACCGGTTAATTCACCTGAAGTGTCAATCTGCATTTCCTTGAACTCTTTTGGGTCCAGGAATCGGGTGTAAGGGTCATCAAGACTCGCCAACATGCCGCGAATCGCTTCATACGATTCCGCTGTTCCTGCATAAGACTTAGAGAGCAAATCCTTACGAAGAATTGACCATTGATCGAGGTCATAATCGCCCGATGAATCAAGGAAATCTCGATAGACGATCTGCCATACCTGATCAATCACCTCTTTCGGGCTGTTGGTGATGGACGACGAGGCTGTGCTTGGTAAACCCAAACCAGGATTGGCCACAACCACTGCTGCTGTGACAGTCCCTGCGCCTAGCGCCAAAAACCAACGACGTGGAGAGCCTTTGATGCTGGATTTTTTAGCGCGCATGCCGTCCACTAGGGCCTTTTCAGCACCTTAACGACATCAGTCGGTTCAACCCAGCGACCGTCGTCTTTGATCAACTGAACCAAGGCTTCTACACCTTCAGACTCGGGTACTTTTCGGATCTCATCACGATTGCGATAGAGAGCGATCACTCCAGGCCCTTTGCCGACATAACCGTAGTCAGCATCAGCCATCTCGCCAGGACCGTTGACAATGCAACCCATTACCGCAATGTCGAGACCGGTGAGGTGACAGGTGGCGTTTCGGACCTGATGGAGGACCTCCTCAAGATTAAACAAAGTGCGACCGCAGCTCGGACAGGCCACGTATTCGACCATCGTTTTGCGGATTCCAAGCGCTTGCAAGATCGAGAAGCACACAGGAATTTCCTTTTCAGGAGCTTCTGTTAAAGACACCCGGATGGTGTCTCCAAGTCCTTCCGCTAGCAGCGTTGCGATTCCGGCCGTGCTCTTGATGCGGCCGTAGTCGCCATCACCTGCTTCGGTGACACCCAAGTGCAGTGGATAGTTGAACCCTTCCCGATCCATGGTGTCGGCCATCAATCGGTACGCCGCCAGCATCACGGGCGCACGGGAAGCCTTCATCGAAATCACGATGTTGTGAAAATCGAGTGAATCGCAAATGCGCACGAATTCCATGGCCGACTCGACCATGCCTTGAGGGGTATCCCCATAGGTGAACAGCATGCGTTCAGCCAAGGAGCCGTGATTGACTCCAATCCTCAAGGCCTTGTTCTGCTCTTTCAGCACCTTCACGAGAGGAGCAAACGTTTCTTTGATCCGATCTCCAATCGCATCAAACTCGTCTTGGCTGAACTCCTGGCGATGGGGATCCGGTTTGTCGAAAACAAACAACCCAGGGTTGATGCGCACTTTGTCGACGTGCTTCGCGACTTCTAGGGCGATGCGCGTGCCGTTGTGATGGACATCGGCCACGAGGGGGATGTTGCATCCCTGAGCTTGAAGCGCTGAGCGAATCTTCCCCATCGCTTTGGCATGACCGATCGACGGAGTCGTGACCCGCACGATTTCGCAGCCTGCATCGGCAAGACGACGGATTCCCGCGACCGAACCGTCGATATCAAGCGTGTCCTCATTGATCATCGATTGCACCGCAATCGGGTGCTCACTCCCAATCGGTACATCGCCGACCATCACCGTGCGAGTCACCCGGCGATGAATCTTTGTGTCGTATCGCTGCGAGGCGGTCATCAAGGATCGCTTGAATCTTGGGTTAACCCTGACACAACCCCGTTCAGAGCGTGCTTGACGTTGGCTAGATCAGCCATGAATAGCGAGCGGGGCTTACCAGAGTCTCTTGAAGGATTGCGCAACAGGTAAGAGGGATGAAAACTCGGCATCACATAACGCCCTTGCCATTCCGTCCACTGACCCCTTAAGCGACTAATCGGTGTGCGGCATTCGAGCAGGGTCGCTGTGGCTGTCGCTCCAAGAAGGAGCAGGATCTCCGGATTGACCTCAAGAATTTGACGATCCAGCCACGGTCTGCAGGCCTTGAGCTCAGCTGGGGTTGGACGCCGATTGCCAGGGGGCCGGCATTTGATCAAGTTGCAGATGTAGGTGTCGTCGGTTTGATCAAGACCGACATCTGCAAGGCATGCATCCAAGAGTCGGCCGGAACGCCCAACAAAGGGACGCCCCTGAGCATCCTCATCAGCCCCTGGTGCTTCACCTACCACCATCAGCCGCGCTGAAGGATTCCCGCGACTAACCACAACATGGTGGCGTTCTTTCGCTAAGTCACAGCGTTGACATTGGAGACAGGATGCCTCGAAGTCTTCTAACGACACGCGCATGGGCAGCTCAGCTCAAAACCCTATGAGCCCACGGCACCTTGCGGCAGCACCAAGGTGAGAAAGGGCTGCCCCTCAGGATCCTCCATCCAGCATTCCGCTCCAAACGATTCGAGACGAGCGGCTTCGCGTCGCCGCGCCCCCAACGCTTCGAGTTGCTCGATCCAACATCCGAGCTCCGTCTCTGGATGGTCGGTTCCGATCCGTTGAAAACAAGGGGCAAGGGCCGCACCGCGAATGGGCCAAGGCCGTTGACGAGAAGGGCGATAAATCTGAAGCGTTCCTCCGGTTGGTAGAGACACCATCCAGTGCTGGTCAGACAGCCCTACACGGCACGAACATCCCAAAGCCTCCGCATAAAACTCAGCGAGAGATTGGGGATTGTTGGCCGCCAATACCCAACTCATTGAGGTCGTTCCAGCTGACATGTTCGGCATGGTCAACATTTCGATCCAGGCTGTCATCAGCACATCGGTGTTGTCACTGACGCCACATCAGGCAGGATGATGTTTCACATATCCGAGCATCCATCGAGGGGGTGCCGTGCTGATGCCAGGCCCTCTATCTCTCTCGCACCGAGCTTTGGCTCTGCAGCCATCGCTCACACTTGCCATCAGCGCCCGAGCAAAAGCCCTGCAGCAGCAGGGTGTAGATGTTTGCAGTTTGAGTGCAGGAGAGCCTGATTTCGGGACGCCAGATTTCATTGTTGAGGCAACGATCCAGGCCCTCAGGGATGGCATGACTCGGTATGGCCCCGCTGCTGGCGATCCAGAGCTGCGTGCTGCCATCGCCCAGAAATTGAGTCTTGAAAACAACATCCCCACCACCACCGATCAGGTCTTGGTGACCAATGGCGGCAAACAGGCGATTTACAACCTGTTCCAAGTTCTCTTGAACCCAGGCGATGAAGTCATCATTCCGGCTCCGTATTGGTTGAGTTATCCGGAAATTGTTCGTTTGGCAGGGGGAAAGCCGGTCAAGGTGTCGTCGTCAGCAAGCGATGGGTTTGGCCTTGATCTGAACTTGATCGAACAATCCATCACCCCAGCAACCAAGGTTTTGGTCCTCAATTCACCGGGCAACCCAACGGGCCGTGTGTTGAACCTCAGTGAACTGGAAGCCTTGGCAGAGCTGGTGCGAAAGCATCCAAGCCTGATGGTGATGAGCGACGAGATCTATGAATATCTGTTGGAAGATGGTGAATCTCACCACAGTTTTGCCGCTGTAGCTCCAGATCTCAGAGAGCGATGTTTTGTGGTGAATGGTTTTGCCAAAGGTTGGGCCATGACCGGATGGCGACTCGGATATCTCAGTGGTGACAGCACGGTGATTAAGGCCGCGGCCGCCCTGCAAAGCCAAAGCACCAGCAATGTGTGCAGCTTTGCGCAACGGGGAGCATTGGCAGCGCTTCAAGGGTCTCGGGACTGCGTCCATGCAATGGCCGCTAGCTACAACACGCGGCGTGCTGAGCTTTGCAATGGGCTTCAACAGATGGAGGGCATCACCCTTGTGCCGCCAAGAGGCGCGTTTTATGCGTTTCCTCGCTTGCCTGATGCCATTACTGATTCGCTGGCCTTTTGTGAGCGTGCTCTTGAGGAGGAAGGCTTGGCGATTGTTCCTGGTGGGGCCTTTGGCGATGATCGTTGCGTGAGGCTTTCATGTGCTGTCTCGCGTGAGACGATTTCGGATGGACTGAGTCGGTTTCAGAGTTTGCTGACTCATCCCTAACGCCATCATTTTTCAAGCATGACCAATCCTTTGACTCGGGTCCGAAAAAAAGGGGCCGTTGTTCTTATGGCGCTTCTTTGTAGCCAGGGCGCAACGGTCCTTCCCGCTAACGCGGAAGCAACACTTCGCATCGGAGCGATACCCGATCAAAACCCCGAGCGGTTGAACCGTCGTTACGGCCAACTTTCTGCAGAACTAAGCGACACACTCAAGGTTCCTGTGCGCTATGTGCCAGTGAGCAATTACCCAGCAGCCGTGAGTGCCTTTAGAGCCGGAAGTCTGGATCTTGTTTGGTTCGGAGGGCTCACAGGTATTCAGGCCCGTCTTCAAACTCCAGGTGCCCAGGTTTTGGCACAACGGGCGATCGATGCAAAGTTCAATAGCGTTTTTATTGCCAATACTTCAACAGCTTTACAACCAATTATCAGCATTGATGGTCTGAAATCCCTTAAAGGAAAGCGCTTCACCTTTGGATCAGAAAGTTCCACGTCGGGACGACTGATGCCTCAGCATTTTCTGGCCCAAGCAGGGGTGACCCCGAAGCAATTCGCTGGCGGACAAGCAGGCTTCAGTGGAAGCCACGATGCCACGATCGCTTTGGTGCAGAGCGGCTCTTACCAGGCTGGTGCTCTTAGTGAGCCTGTCTGGAATGTGGCCGTCAAGAACGGGAAAGTGGATCCCACAAAGGTGAAGGTGATTTGGAAAACCCCTCCTTTTGGGAATTACCACTGGGTGGTACGACCCAATCTTGATCAACGCTTTGGGAAGGGATTCACAACCAAACTCCAGCAGGCCATGTTTGGTTTAACCCCCACCAGCGAGCGGCAGAAAAATATCTTGGAGCTGTTTTCTGCCAAGCGTTTCATTCCAGCGCAGGAATCTCAATATCAACCCATTGAGGAGGTGGGTCGTCAGCTCGGCAAGATCCGTTGACCTCTCTCCTTGAGTTAGTGAACGTCAGCCTGAGTGGCCCGAGAGGAGATCGACTGCGTTCGATTTCCCTCTCGGTTTCCGAAGGAGAGCGGATCGCCTTGTTGGGACGGAGCGGGGCTGGCAAGAGCACCTTGCTGGCCATCGCTAATGGCAGTCTTCGTGTGGAACAGGGAGAGGTGCGTTGGCGCGGTGCCTCGATTCGCACCATGCCTCGCCGCAAAAAAAGGGAGATCGGAATGCTCTGGCAAGACCTGCTGCTTGTCGAGGAGCTGAGCGTTGGCCAAAACGTCAACAGTGGCGCGTTGGGCCGTCACAACCTGATCTGGGGATTGGCCAACCTGTTGTTCAACGTGGATCAATCCGCCTGCAAGCATTGCCTTCAGCGAGCCGGTCTGGATGCCGATCTCATCGAGCGTGGATTGATCGATGCTCCGATCCGCCAGTTGTCCGGAGGGCAGAGACAACGCGTGGCTCTTGCTCGTTTGCTGCGTCAGCAGCCGCAACTGATCCTGGCCGACGAACCGATCGCGAATTTGGATCCTGCGATTGCCAATGAGTTATTGGATCACTTGCTGAATCGTTCGCCAGAGGGGCAGCTGAATTGTGGCGCTGAGGCGATTGTGATCAGCTTGCATCAACCCGAACTCGTTCATCGCTTTGATCGTGTGATCGGTTTGCAGGATGGGGAGCTTGTGATGGACCAGCCTTCAAATCAACTCACTCCTGCCGACCTTTCCAGGTTGTACGAGGCCGGATGAACCGCCTGAAACCAGCGGCACCCCTGCTCACCTTGTTGCCTGCCATGGCACTGGTGCCCGTTTTGATCGTGACTTGGACAGGGCTGCATGGAGGCGGGCTGTCGATTTGGCAGCAATGCCTTTCAGGAGCCCTGCATCCATCAATGGATGCCGATGTTTTGCATGCGGTTTGGCATGGCCTTGGCGTCACCATGGCCACGGCTTTGTTGAGCTGGAGTCTCAGTTTGTTGTTTGGTGTGCTGCTCGGCAGCGCTTGCTCGGATGTGGTCTGGAGAAGCTGGACGCTTTCCTCCTGGCCAGCGAGGGGGCTTCGAGGGGTACTTGCGATTCCAAGAGCAGTGCACGAGCTGGTTTGGGGCCTGTTGCTTCTGCAGGTGTTTGGGCTCCATCCCTACGTTGCAGTTGCCGCTATCGCGATTCCTTACAGCGCTCTGGTCGCAAGGATTTGGCGGGATCATCTCGACAGCGCAGACCACCGTCCTCTCAACGCCTTGATCAGTGCTGGGGTGCACCCTTTGTCTGCCTTGATGACGGCTCTCAACCCAGGGATGGGAACCGTTTTGATGAGCTACGGCGGCTACCGGCTCGAATGTGCCTTGCGAAGCGCCACTTTGCTCGGGGTCTTTGGTTTGGGAGGGCTTGGCACCGAACTGCAGCTCACCCTTCAGTCATTGCAATTCCGCGAGCTGTGGACAGGTTTGTGGGTTCTCGCGGCCGTGATGCTGATTCTTGAGCAGCTGTTGAGGTTTTGGCGAGAACGGTCTGGAGTCGGCGTTCATGGCCAGCGTCGCATCTTGTTGTTCGGACTATTGGCGGTTGTTTTGGGAGTGATCGGCACGTTTTGGCTACGGCTCATCGTTCCTGATCAGTTTTCAGGACTCAGCTGGATCGGGATGGAGGTTCCTTCTTGGACCCAACTGAATGCGGCCGCCATTGAACTTCCTTGGTTGCGCATGATTTTGGAAACGCTGGGTCTCACCGTGTTGGCTGCGGGGATTGCGATCGGACTTCCCCCCCTGGCCTTGCTCCTTTGGCCCTCGCCAAGGTGGCATCAGTGCTGCTCAATGTTCTGGGCCTGCATGCGTTGGATTCCCCCACCATTGATGGTGCTTCTGTTGCTGCTCAGCAATCGGCCGAGTCTGGCGATTGGTGCCTTGGCGATTGGTCTTCACAACAGTGGGGTGATGGGGCGTTTGCTGCTCGAAGGTCTTCAGCAACAAAGTGGCCAGCGTCAAGTGGCTCTCAGAGCGATGGGAAGTTCGGAGCGGATGAGTTGGTTCTACGGCCTGCTCAGTCCTCAAAGCCCTAGTTATCTGGCTTACGGGGCCTACCGCAGCGATGTGATTCTCCGCGAAACAGTGGTGGTGGGAGTGATTGGTGGAAGTGGTTTGGGCTGGCAGCTGCTGGAATCACTCAGCTCCTTTCATTGGGCAGCGGTGGTCTTAGTGCTTTGTTGCTACTGCGCCCTCACGATCAGTGGGGAGTCACTCAGTGATCGTTGCCGTTCGCTCTGGCTGCAAAGCTGACATCTGGATTGCGTGCCCGCCAGTGATGACAACAGCGCCCCGCCAGCTTGTCGTGATCGGTGATAGCGGTGTGTACGGATGGGGTGATCCAGAGGGGGGTGGATGGTGTGAACGCTTGAGGCGTCAATGGATGACGATGCCATCTGCTCCAGTGGTGTACGGGCTTGGCATTCGTGGGGATGGACTGGAGCGCGTCGCTCAGCGTTGGCAGCAAGAGTGGAGTTGCCGCGGTGAACTCCGTCGTCAGAAGCCCGATGGTCTGCTCCTCTCGGTGGGACTGAATGACAGTGCACGGGTTGGGAGGCTCGATGGACGGCAGCAATTGAGCGCTGAAGCGTTTCGCTTCGGGCTGGAGCAATTGCTTGCGGCGATGACGCCTGCCACCCAAGTCATGGTGATGGGGCTCAGCGTTGTTGATGAAGCAGTTATGCCTTTTGCTGACTGTCTTTGGTACAGCAATGAGGCAGTGGCCATCCATGAAGCGCAATTGGAGGAAACATGCCTGGAGGCCGATGTTCCGTTTTTAAGCCTGCACCGAGCGATGGCAGCAGAGCCTGATTGGCTCACCTGGTTGGAACCCGATGGGATTCATCTCAACAGCACAGGTCATTACTGGATTCATCAACGTCTTCAGGGTTGGAAGCCCCTTCTTAATTGGGCTGGTCTAGAGCCCCACCGTCAGTTCACACCAACTATTTAGTTGTTGAACCCTTCACTCCTGTAATCCTTGCTAAGGGTGTTTTTTACTACAAGGATTAGTGCTGATTACTACCAGTATTGAAGTAGAGCTCGTTAATATAAGCGGGCACCAAAAACAAGGGTAATGAGATTCCGCCAAATCTTATTTGCTCTTTTTACATTTTCCTTCCTCGCTTCATTGTTGCCGTGAGAAGACCAGAGGTTACTTCTACGCATCTTTGGTTTGTTTTTGGTGTGTTGATATGTTTCTTGGTGCAGGCTGGCAAGTATTAGCCAGTTTGATTAGGCTGGGTAGCAATAGTTAAACTAGCAAGTAATAGCTAACGTAGGCGGAAAAGTAAAAAGATAATAGATGAGAATTTTCTTTCATTGGTACAATTCTTTTTTTTGAGTCTATCCAGGATCTTCATTGATTTATTGTTTTAGTGGGCTAAGTGGACTTGTGGATTAATCAATCTTCCCCAGCGTGAGGAGTAGGCATCGAAAGGATGAACTGGCTTTCATCCTTTCGAGTGGATCTTTTCACTGAAAAGAAGGAGGGGAGATTGGGCGATCAAAGCGACGTTGAAAGGGTCGTATCAACCCACGCGTTATGCCATCCAACCAATGTCTTCGACGGCGCGAGCAGCGCAGATCGTTGCCAAAGCTAATCCTTGAACGCAACGATGCTGTGCTCGAACACCTTGGATTGGCACACCATGCCGCCATCTACCAGGCGGCTCGTTATCCAGGTGAGCAAGACGACTTAGTTCAAGAGGGTCGTTTGGGGTTGATCAATGGAATAGCCAATTTCGACCCTCAACGCGGATTGCGGATCAGCACCTATGTCCTGGCAAGAGTTCACGGTCAAATCCTGCATTTCCGTCGTGATCGTCAACACACGCTGAGGATTCCTTGGCGCTTGAAGGACTTGCATCGTCGGGGCATGCGTCTTCAGGCTCAACGCTTGCAGCAGAGACTCGAGCCACTGGATGAGCCAGGCCTCGCTGCATCCCTCCACGTGAGCCCTCAGCGTTGGCGAGAGGCCCTGATCGCTCATGCCTTCGGTCATGTGGAATCGCTGGATGTTGCACCATCGATTCAGGCGGTAGAAGGAGGGCTGAGAAGCTCCCTGCTCGATCTGATCGAGGATTCCTCATCCGTGCCTTCATCTTTAGATGAGACAACCCTTCGGTGGTTGCAGGATGCGTTGCAGACCCTTGAGCCGCAACAGCGTTCCTGGCTCCTTGCTCGCTATGTCGACAACATTCCTATCAAAGATCTTGCCTTGCGAGAGAAGGTTCACCCAGGGTTGCTTCGCAAATCCATTCGAGCGGCTTTAAGCATGTTGCGACAGGCAGCAAAATCCTCTACCGCACAGCCTCTCGTCAACCAGCAAGTCCCAAAGGGACCGCGATCAGCATCGCCAAGACGGCGGCCCAAGAGGTTTGCAACCCGTTAACGACCTCATTGGTTAACCAACTGACCTTCTCTTGAGCCAGAGCTCCCAGCAGGCTTTCCAGCAGGGTTGCGATTAGACCCACAATCGCGACCACGATCATCGCCGTGGGAGAGGTCAACACCGATAGCCCGGCCATCACGAGCATCATCAGCAGGCTGCCGGCGGCACTCGCCAGGGTGCCTTCCAGGCTCACGGCACCTTCCGTTCCTGCTGGCACTCTGCGAAGACTCGTAATCAAAACGGTGGTTCGTCCCCAGCGTTTACCGATCTCACTGCCAAAGGTGTCAGCAAGTTTGGCCGCGAAGCTGGCTGCAAATCCAATCAGCAAAAGCGTTGCGGAGCCAATGCCTGCTCCAATCAAAAGGGCGATCACCGTGCCAGTGAAGGCAGATCCCCAAACGTTTGCTGGTCCTCGACGGCCTCCACGCGCCTCTGCAAGCCCTTGCTTTTGTTTTTGTGCAAAGCCAAGGCGCGTGACCAGTGATCCCAAGACGAGATAGATCACTACTGCGATCCAGCCTCTCCAGCCGAGGCAGCCCCAAAGAATGGTTCCCAGGATTCCTGCATGCACCCAACCCATGCGTGTCAGGAGGGGAAGGCGCTGCGCAAAGGCGATCAGCACGCCATTGAGAAGCAGGGCTATTCCCCACATCGTGATGTTTTGGTCGGGCAAAACCATCGAGCTGTGTTGCACTGCCCTAAGCATCAGCCCATTCAGCCTGTTTGGGTTGGATAATCAGCCCACGTTGTCCACCGGAACCTGGCATGGCTCTGAAGAGCAAAGGCTTTTTCCTCAACCTCGAGGAAGGCACTTCGACCGACCAGGCGATTCAGATGGCGCCTGTGCGAGATCTTCCTGTCGAGGACAGTGAAGAGGAGATTCTTGCGCCGATACCCGCCATCTCCAAAACAACAGATGGAAGTAGCACGGTTGAGACCGCCAAACCAGCTCAAGCGGTCAAGACGCCCTCGGCTCCAGTTACAGCTTCTGCACCAGCTCCATCTGCACCAGCTGCATCTGCTCCAGTTGCCTCTTCAGGCTCCCTAACAACTGCGCAAGCGATTGCAGCTGCCCTTGCAGAGGCAGAAGCGGCCCGTCCTGTCGTAACGCTCAGCACCTTTGCTCCAGAGATGCTTCGGCCTGGTCGTGATCTTCGGTCTCAGCCTCGTCGTCCGGGCCGCAATTTGAAGGGTTTCAAGGACATGGCCTCAGAACTGTTCAAAAGCTGACGACGCCAACTGCTGAGCGTTGCCACCCCGGCAATTGCGGCTGTGGAAGAGCGCAAAATATCCTCATTGAGACTGATGGGTGACCATCCTTCCCTCAGGGCTTGCGCTTGTTCCTCAGGGTCCCAGCCTCCCTCTGGGCCAATCGCAAGCCAGATCCTGTTGTCTCCAGGGGTCTGGCGCCGCAACCAAGGCTCCAATGCAGTGAGCCCTTCTAATCGTGTGGTGGCAATTGCCAGCGTTTCGCTGCTGTTTGGCATCGTCCACCAGTCTTCCGTGGATGCCAGAGGTAGGAGCTGGGGCATCCAAAGCCGCTCGCATTGCTCGACCGCTTCTTTGAGGATCAGCTGCCAGCGCTCTGGTTTGTAGTCCGCTTGGGGTGTACATCGCGTTGCTTGCAAGGGCTGGATGCAATCCACGCCCAACTCACAAGCCATGCGCATGACGTCATCCATGCCACGTCGAACCAGAGCAATCGCAAGGCCGAGCTGAGGGGTGCTGGCTGGGGTTGTGGTTGTACAACTGCCAGGGAGCAGGAGCTGTCCCTCCTCCTGTAGGCATCCTTCCCAAAGATGGCCGCGGCCATCCACCACCGCCACAGCTGCTCCAGCACGAAGCCGTAAAACACGGCGGAGGTAATGACGTTCGTCATCACTGAGCACTAGGCATCCATTGCCATCACGATCAGCCAATCGGTTGGGCTCGATCAGTAATCGACGCAGCTCCGCCACCATTCGGTTCAGTTCAAGCCAGCTTGTCGGGCTTCGCGATAGAGCGCCTCAACCCCAATCCTGTTGAGGGGAAGGCGCAACAACTCAAGAGCCAGGGATGGTTGGCCCCGTTGAATCAGCCATGACATAAGTGGCCGAAGGCTGTGTTCATTCAGCAGCCCTCCGATCGTGAGCAAGGACCAAAGCAAGCGATGCAACAACGTGAACTGAATGATGAACCGGACCCGCCGACTGGGGTGCTTGCGATAAAAAACCAATCCCATGCGGGCTCGTTCCCGCTCCACGCGAATCAGGTCTGGGATTTGCTCCAGGCGAAAGGCTGGATGCCAGTGATACCCAACCGCTTCTGGACACTTCACCAGTTCAACACCCATTTGCCTGAGCCGCTCGCCGAGCTCCAAGTCTTCCCATCCGTAAAGGCGGAATCCAAGATCAAATAACCCTGAACGCTCCAAAACTTCACGGTCGATCGCCACGTTTCCCGTTGCGAAGTACGCCCAGGAGAGATCACGCAGTTTGTGGCGTTCTGCCGTTGGTTGATCAAAGTTGGCCGTATTGATGACGGCTCCGTAGGTGAAACAGAGACGATTTCCCTGCTGATTCCAACGTCGACTTAAAGCTCGGGCATGGGATGCCAAGAAGCTAGATGTGACCACTAAATCACTATCGATAAAGACGATCACATCTCCTTTGGCATGATCAACGCCGCGATTACGACCTTCGGCAGGTCCGCCATGTTGTTGTTCCACAAGGCGGACATGGGGGAATCGAGCTGCGTTTTGACGCAACCAGTCGGGAGTGCCATCGCTGGAACCGTCATCGACGACAACCACTTCGTAGGTCTCGATCTCTCCGCTGGGATCCTGATGTTCCAGGGCCTGCAGACACTTCTCAAGAATGGAGCGCCGGTTGTAAGTGGGGATGACGACGCTGATGAACATCCGCGCGAAACAGAGGCATTAGGGGTTCAGCCTAAAGCCATCAAAAAAGAGGGGTCTCCCCCTCTCTTGATGCAAACGATGCAGGGTCACGCCAAAGCGATCAATCCGCAGCACCACCGTTGTTCGCCGTACCGGTTACTCCGTTACCAGCACCTTCACCACGGCCATCGTTGCGAAGCTTGCGCTTTTTAAATTTGCGGGCGTAAGCGCGATTGCGCTCCTGCTTTTCCTTCTTGAGGTTTCTGCGCTTAGCCATGCGTTCTGGAAGATTCCAATTCTTTTACTCAGACCAACTTAACGAATCGTCTGGTAAAGACGCCCATCTTCCATTCGAACAAGACGATCTGCCACATCAAGGATGCGCGGATCGTGCGTCACCATCAGCACAGAACACGACTGTTCGCGCGCTAGCCGCTTCAACAACTCAACAACTTCTCGGCCTGTGCCGCTGTCGAGAGCAGCGGTTGGTTCATCGGCTAGTAGGAGCTGAGGTTTGGCTGCAAGGGCTCTGGCGATCGCCACTCGCTGCTTTTGGCCCCCGGAAAGGTCATGGGGAAGCTTTCCCAATTCGTCTTCAAGTCCCACAGATCGCAACCACTCCCGTGCTTGATCGCGACGAGCCCTGTAGCCAAGATTGGGCAACAAATCAGCGCCCATCTGAACATTTTGTTCAGCGGTGAGACAGCGCAAAAGATTGTGGCCCTGGAAAATCATGCCAATGCGACGGCGCAAGCGCTGACGCTGGCCTCGAGCTGCTCCGCGTAGCTGCTGCCCAAACACATCAACATCGCCCTCCTGAACCTTTCGCAATGCTCCGATCAAGGTGAGCAAGGTTGTTTTGCCGCAGCCGGAAGGCCCGGTGAGCAGCACCACCTCACCTGCAGAAATTTGTAAGTCCACGCCTTGCAGAACCTGCCTGCGGGTGGAGCCGTTGCCGTACCAATGGCTCAGAGCATGGATATCAACTGTGAGTGCGCTAGTGCCCATCGCCTTAAAAGATCTCCGCCGGATCAGCATCAACAAGTCGTTTCATGGCAAGACCTGCGGAGAGCATGCACATGATCAAGATCATGCTGAACACGCTCACGGCTCGAACCGTGTTCATCGCCACTGGCAACTGGGTGGCGTTACGCACCAAAAGGTACAGGCCCTGTCCGGCGGCGTAAGCCGGCAAGTAGCCAAACAGAGCAAGCAACAGGCCTTCTCTGACCACAACTCCCAGCAAACTATTGAGCTTGTAACCCATCGCCATCAGGGTGGCGTATTCGGGCAAATGATCGCTGACATCTGAATACAGAACCTGATAAACAATCACGCAGCCCACCACGAAGCCCATGGCGGCGCCAAGGGTAAAAATGAAGCCGATTGATGTGCTTGTACGCCAGTAATTTTGCTCGAAATCGATGAATCCCTGCTTGGTCAGCACAGTCACATCGTCTGGTAACTGAGATTGGAGGCGTTGAGCCACCTGCTCTGCATCACTTCCAGGCTTAAGGCGCACTAAGCCCACTTCAATGCTTCCTGAAGGGGTGTTTGGAATTAAATCCAAAAATGTTTCGCTGCTCGTTAATAAGTTGCCATCAGCACCAAAAGAAGCCCCGAGTCCAATCAGGCCGGCGACGCGAACTCTTTTGCCATTGATTTCACTTTCAACGGTGCGTCCCTCACGAAACCATTCGGCTACAGGACCAAATTCTGCTCGCGATTTTTCGTCAAATAAGACCCGGCCTTTCTGTGTGAGCAGCTTGGCTTTTGCTGCCAGCGTTGGATCGGTGAAGAGGGGATGGCCGGGCTCAAATCCCAACGCAAGAATCGATCGTGTCCCAAGGGTTTCTGGATTCCTCCAAAGCAGCAGATTCCAGTGGACGGGTGTAATCCCTTCCACTTCAGGAGAGGCCATGGCTTGAATCAGTCGCCTACGAGGGAAGCCGGCCATGCTTACGGAGCTGGTGGAGCGCGGGCTGATCAAAACGATGTCGGCATCAAATAAACGATGCACGGTGACGCTGGCGTCAAACAAGCCGTCGCGAAAGCCCAGCTGCATGAACATCAGAATTCCGGCAAAGCTGATGCCTGCCAGAGCAACCGCCAAACGCACGGGCTGGCGGATGAGCATTAAGGATGCCAATGGGATCCTGCGCCGCTGCCAAAAGGCTCGGATCATGGGGTCTTGAAGCGGGCAATCACTTTCAAACCGGAGAGTTGAGTCACTCTCTTTGCAGACGTTGGCGAAAGAACGACATCCACCTCAATGACCCTGGCATCGGCATCACCGGTGGGATCGGTTGAAAGGACTTTTCGCTGTCGCACCTGTGGAGTGATTCGCTCGACACGGCCCTCGAGTGTTCCTTTGAATCCGCCGTTTTCGCTGATCAAGGTGACCGACTGGCCGATTGCAATTCGATTGATATCCGACTCGTACACCTCAACCAGGGCCTCCATGCTTTGGCTGGCTCCCACTTCCATCACACCGTCGTTGCCAGGACGCTCTCCAACGCGGCTGTGAATTTTGAGTACAACGCCATCAATCGGAGACAGCAACTCGCTGTCAGCAAGATCGGTCTCGAGGCTTCGTCGCTTTGCGATCAGCTCGACACCTTCGCGTTGGAAGCGTCTCAGTTCATCCTGTTTTTCCTCATAGGCCACCATCGCAGCAGCTCCTACTTTGGCCGCGGCTGCATAGCGAGAAACCTCTCGCTGTTGAAGTTCCACTTCGAGCGCAGCCGATTGGATTTGAGCATTCACTTCAGCGATTTCGGCTTCGATTTGGGGGCGGCTGTCAAAGATCGCTAAGGGTTGACCCTTGAGAATCCGCTCCCCTTCCTTCACCAGCAGGGCGGCAATGCGTGGTGTGCCGCCAAACCCACTCACTGGAGCCGCCAAGCGACGCACTTCACCAGCAGGCTTGAGTTGGCCAAGGGCAGCCACCGCTTCCGGTGCAAGAACTGTTGGAACTGCAGCAGCAGGTAAGGATTCCGGTGCAGGCCTGCGGGTGATCCAGACACCGGCACCGACAACGACAGCTCCTAGGACTCCAACCATCACCCACAGCGGAAATTGCTTCATGGAAGAGGAGGAGGATCGTCGAAGAGCATCTCCTCGATGTAGCGATCTGCCCAAGCGCTGCCGAAGGCTTTCTCTAAGACGCGTCGGGTCTTGTCGTTGCGTTTCTGTTGCCGGCAATAGGAGAGTTGGCCTTGATGACGTTTGATCGTAGGGAGTTCATCAAGATCATCGGGAGCAGTTGCCAGAATCGCTTGTCGAAGGATGTTGAGGTATTCAGCGACGAGATCAACGAACCATGTCTCCTCTTGCTCATCCACGGGGCGAATGAATTTCACATAGGGAGAAAAAATGGTCCCCCATGCGGGTAGATCTCTCACTTGCTGAAATGGTGGCAATTGCAGTGCACTGAGCGGTTGACTCACCGCATCGGGTAACGAGGTGCATACCGGTGAGAGATCAACGATGGCTGCTGAAATCCCAGCTTTGCTGGCAACAATATCGGCACCAAAGATGGGTAAGTCGAATCTGGGATCTGGAAAAAAGACGCAGTGAAGGATCTGCAATCCCATGCCCAGTCGAGCAATTTCAAGATGGAGTTTGCGTAGACCAAGGCATTGATGCAGCTCGTTGCGAATAAAGAGGGATTCACCATCGAGCATGCCGCTGATCGCCTCCAATGCCGGGTCTACAGCCAGAGGGGACAGGTCAGGGAGGGCCGTCCGACACGTGCGAATTTGCTCCGCTAATGAGGTCACCAGCGGATGCAATTCAAGACCGTTGGTGGATTCGGACATCAGTCCAGCGAGGGACAGCACAGGATGGGGCTACCCATGACTTGTCAACTGATCAAGGCTATGACGGGAGTTTGCTTAACCCTCAGTCACTGTTGTGTCAGCGATATGTCAGTGGCTATGGGCCATCTGTTGGATATCTAAGGTTACTTGAGGGTGTTGCGGGAACAGATCAAGCGTGGAGAGTTTTTAAGCCTTGATGACGCACCTCGGACATGGTTCTCCACGAGCTAGGCAGCCTCTGCTGATGGCCTTTCGCTGCTCATAGAGCAGATACAGGTGTTTTGTTCAAAAGCCGCTAGACCTGTTGACTTTGAACGTCCTGGGAGAAGGTGACGTGCTTCTCCGTTAGTAGATGTGCTTCCTGTTTTTATGTCATCCAGGGAGTTGAGTGTTGGTTAGTTGCTTGCTGCCTGCTGTTCATCTCCTCGTTCAGCAATAAGCAATAAATGATAAGTTGAATAAATATCATCGATATGAATGTCTAATAGTAGTTCTGATCATGCCTGCTCGCCAAGGCAAGTGTAGCGGCTCTAGATCAGTATTTAAGAAGATTTGTTTTGCAATGACCAGCCTGTAAGCGTATCTTTTGATACCCTCATTAAGACATCAGAAGTTTTCAGGCGTGATCTCCTGAGATCTCTTAAAAGATAGATGAGTAAATTTTCTGGCATGAAGCATCTCTTTTTTAAGCTGGGTTTATTCTTAAAGAATTCTCTCTCCAAGAGCGGCAATAAAGATCTGTCTAGCTTCATTTGCAGTCTTCAGCCTGGAATGATCCAATGCAATTGGAAAATCAGAAGAGGCACGAAAATGCTAATAGACAGTGATTTTAATTCTGCTCTATTCTTAAGGATAAGGGACGTCTCGGGAGATAGGACAAGCGCTTCTTTGACAATAGAAACGACGACCAGTCAGAACAGCGCAGAGATTAATCTTCCAACTGACAATGGAAGGGTTTTGCTAGAGCTGGGATACAAAACAGAAGGTGGAGACTTTATAACCCTTGAATACAAATTCTATGACTTAGGAGTGAAAAAAGTTGAAGTGCCTAAATATGCTGATTGGTTTCAGAGAGAGTCATCCAGTATTCACCAAGAGATGTATGAATTGGGTAGAAGAGGTTTTGCGATTGGAGGTTCAGAAGAACGTATGGCTTGAATCGGATAGCAGATCAGAAGATTGCAGTACTTACAGTGTTGATGTAATCAAAACTTTAGTTGATCTTGGCTCATATATCCTGGTCTATGTCAATCGTGGGTCGTTCTGTCGGATCTCGTTTGAGGTCGTTCATTGATTGCTGAGTGAATGCGAACAGCATTTCCCCTCAGTGGTCGTAGAGTATTTTTTTCAAGTCTGAAAGTCTATGCACTAAAACTACGCACAAGCAAAGGCCTAGTTGGATTCAAGAGAATGAAAATACCATCCACGAAGTCCGGCCTTTCTTTTAAAACTGCGGTCTTCGTACAGCCAAATGTCCTCAGCTGAAGGGTTGAATCCGGCTTCTTTGGCAATCCTCACCAAGTCATCATCGTTATTTGCAGTACTAATTCTGTCACGTAACTTGTAGTCATTGCTCACTTTGTCTAAGAAAGCTATTGCTTGCTTGCGTCGTTCGGAAGAGTGGTAGAAGGCAAAAGGTTGGACTTCTTTAAGCACGATTATTCTTTTTGAACTCAGCAATTATTTTGCAATGGATTTGGCTGCAATTACTATAAAAAATTATTACTTAAGTATTTATACTATCTCGCAACGATTGGTCGTTTTAGTTCATCAAGTTTTGTCTGCGTTGCCTGCGCTTCTAGAGCTTTTCCCTCTGATTCTCAGAACCGTTAAGGCTGTGCCCATCAGATCTCGTTGGTCCCCATGAAGACTTCCAGTTCTGGTGCTAGTGGCCACCGCCAGGACGAGGTGCTGCCCCCAGGGGATTGTCCTGGACTAGGTCTCTCTCATCCTTCCAGCTCTATCTGAGCCTCTTGTTCACTAACAGTGTCCATAAGTTGTCAGATTTCCCAACCGCTGGACAGCGCTTCTTCCCTTTCATCGTCAAACTGTTCTCTATAAGACTGATAAGCAATCACAGCTGGTCGGCACTCGTTGAGTCGTTCTTCAATGGTTATCAGGTCAGCCCGTAGTGTCAGTAGAGGTCAGTGGCCATCAATAGATTTGAGTCGTAGCAACGAATCTGCTTTTGCCAATAACAAGCTGGGGTCTTGCCACGGGACCCTGAACAAGATCGCCTCCGGCCCTGAGCTGCAGCATCAGCTTTTGAAAAATGGTTGTCGAACCGTGAGTGCGCTGATGCCAGATGCAGACCTCACCTGTCTCGACTTTTGGTGTCGAGGAGGAAGCGTTTGGGAAGACCAGGGGGAAGAGGGTCTCGCTCACTTTTTAGAGCACATGGTGTTTAAGGGCAGTGCAACGTTGCAGGCTGGAGAATTCGATCGTCGGATTGAGGCTCTTGGTGGCAGCAGCAATGCGGCAACAGGTTTTGATGATGTGCACTTTCACGTCTTGGTGCCATCCAGTTGCGCTCAGAACGCCCTCGACCTGTTGCTTGACCTCGTGCTTAATCCCGCGCTGAGAGATGACGCCTATGGCATGGAGAGGGATGTGGTGCTGGAAGAAATTGCCCAGTACCGAGATCAACCCGACGAACAAGTATTCCAAACCCTGTTGTCTCAGGGTTTTGGACAGCACCCCTATGGCCGTCCAATTCTTGGCTGGGAACAGAGTTTGCTCGACAGCACTCCAGAGGTGATGCGCCAATTTCACAACAGGAGGTATCGCGGTCCCAACTGTTGTTTGGCCATTAGTGGCGCTGTGACATCGACCTTGTTGGAGCAGATTCACTCGAGCCAGCTCGCCGAGCTCGAAGCCAGTCTTGATCAGGGGGATGAAACAGCATCTTCTTCGCGTTCGCTTGCGTTTCAAAGCGGACGTCAAAGCATCCGATTCCCTCGCCTAGAAGCAGCTCGTTTGCTGATGGCATGGCCGATGGCTGCCGCCAACGATCAAGACAGCGTGATGGGTGCCGACCTGGCGACCACGCTTCTGGCGGAGGGGAGGCGTAGTCGTTTGGTGCAACGCTTGAGGGAAGACCTACAAATCGTCGAATCCATTGATATGGACGTCACGGTGATGGAACAGGGAAGTGTGGTGATGTTGGAGGCCTGCTGCCCTGAAGACCAGATCGAGCAGGTGGAAGCCGTGATTGAGGAGGAATTGAAACGGGCAACGGTGGATGCCATCGGTGATGAGGAACTGCATCGAGCAAAGCAATTGGTGGGGAATGGCCTTCGCTTTAGCTTGGAAGCACCAGGATCCGTGGCTGCAATTGCTGGATCCCAATCCCTATGGGGGCGAACCCAAACGTTGTTGTCTCCGCTCAGTCATCTGCAGACCTGGACGGTGGAGCGTTTGCAACAGTCTCTGCTACCTCGTTTGCAACCTGACCAAGCGTTCACGCTGCTGGCCTTGCCGGAGGACTCGGAGTGAGCACGACCGATTTGGTTTTGGATCCGGTTCAGACACCAGGGGTGTTGGCCGCGAAATTGTGGATCGGTCGCGGAAGCGCCGCTGATCCGATCGGCCAGAGGGGAGCGCATCAACTGCTGGCATCCGTGCTAACTCGCGGGTGTGGATCCCTCGATGCCATGCAAATGGCCGATCTCGTGGAGGGTTGTGGCGCTGGCCTGCGTTGCGACACCAACGAAGACGGCTTGCTGATCAGCATGAAATGCCGGGATCTCGATAGCCCTCAATTGCTTCCCTTGTTGAGCTCGATGGTGCATGAACCCCATCTGCAAGCCGATCAGGTGACTCTGGAGCGGGAGTTGAGTGTTCAGGCGTTGCAGCGTCAGCGAGAAGATCCCTTCCATCTGGCCTTTGATGGCTGGCGCCATTTGGCCTATGGCGTGGGCCCCTATGGCCATGACCCCCTCGGAGTTGCTGGCGAGTTGGAGCAACTCAACGCAGAGTCTCTTCGGCCGATTGCCACATCCCTCAGCGCCGAGGGAGCGATTTTGGCGTTGTCGGGTTCGATTCCAGCGGGATTGTTGGACCAGCTTCAAGCAGACGGAATTTGCCCTCAATCCAAATCAGCTGAACCTGATCTGCTCGTCAAAGAGTCGAGTGATCAAGGATCTCTGAGCGGGGAACAAACGGTTTACCTTCACCCTCAGACCACAGAGCAGGTCGTGCTGATGCTCGGTCAGCCCACGCTTCCTCACGGACACCCAGACGATCTTGCTCTTCGTTTGCTGCAAACCCATTTGGGTACCGGGATGTCCAGCTTGCTATTCCGCCGTCTTCGCGAAGACCATGGCGTGGCCTACGACGTAGGCGTTCACCATCCAGCAAGAGCACAGGCCTCACCTTTTGTTTTGCATGCTTCCACCGCAGTCGATAAGGCCTTAACCACCTTGAACCTGCTGATCATGAGTTGGCAGGAACTGATCGATCACACGCTTGTGAGCGCAGATCTCAATCTGGCGCGTGCCAAATTTCGTGGTCAGTTGGCCCATGCCTCGCAAACAACAGGTCAGAGAGCGGAGCGTCGTGCTCAGCTCAGAGGTCTTGGCTTACCCGACAACCACGACCATCGCTGTATGGAGGTTATGGAGACCCTTGATGGCACGGCATTGCGTTTGGCTGCATCTCGCCATCTGACTCATCCTCTTCTCAGCCTCTGTGGACCAAAATCTGCCATCGAATCATTGGCTGAGCGATGGCACCAAGCGCTTAGTAAACAGTGAGCTTCTGAAAAAATTTAGGTTGTTTGAAAACTAAGGCCTAGGCAGGAGGAACAAAGTATATTCTTCACTGATCAGTGATTCTCTATGGAAGGAAACATTACTTGTCTTCAAATACAGCAAATTCTTTCACGCGGGACATGAAGTCTTTCATTTCATGCTCTGAGATGCTGCAGGCCATGTTGGTCCAGCGATCCAGCTGCATTTGTAGTTTCTGTCCAGAGTATTGATCTGCAAATCTGTGGAAAGTGTGATGAAGAATGGATGATGATTCTCAGTTGCTGCTGTCCGAGATTGAGTGTGATTTATGGAAGCATTCTCGATGAGGTTGGCTGGGTCTGATCAACTGACTCACGGCAAAGGCCCGAAACTCGCCAAAATGCACTCATGAAAAAGTTGCTTCTCAAGCTGATCGGTCCGCTGTTTGCGGCAATTGGTGTGTTTGGTCTCGCTGGATCAGGAATTGTTTGGAATTTCTTGGGCCGTTCACTCGGCCTCCCCAGCACAGTGATCTCACTTCTCGCTTTGTTGGTTGGATTGGTGCTTCTCCGCCCCCTTGCTCCTACGACTGCATCTGTCTCAACTTCAACTTCAGCTTCTGCTCCAAGTGAATCTGAACTCAAAGACGATGAGTTAAAACCTTCCACCGATGATGTAAAGCCGGCAATGACGACAGCCGAATCCATTGCTCAAGAGCTAGCGGATTCCCAAGAATTAGTTGAGTCATCTCCGCCAGTTAACTTTGCACCCGTGATGCTTCTGCCTGGCCAAGGTTTGCGTGATCGTAGGCGTCGGCCAGGCGCATCTCTGAAGCGCTATAAGTCAATGGCCGGAGAGCTGTTTGAAGCTAAATAGTGACAATATGTTCTCCTTGCTTTTGATAGTGGACGCTACGCTCTTGTTGAGCAATTGATTATATAAAAAATGTTGTAAGATTGTGATATTTTCTATGTATTCTAATCATTTTACCTTCAGAATTGATATTTAAATGAGTGTAGCTCGCTTCAATTTGCGCATGAATATGGAGTTGTTGTTTGGCTGGATTCATGGCCTCAATCTTTTTATTAAATGTTCCTTCGGCGAAGAGTTAAGGTCTGGCTTGCTGGCAAGTGTTGAATGTGTTGCTAAAAAGAGTTCATCGTCACGATCTCTTTTGTATGAAATCCATTCTTTCGTTTGCAGCGGCTGCCGTGATGCTTGGTACCTTCGGGAGTGCCTTTGCTGGATCGGCTACTCAAGAGGCGATGGATGAAGATGTTGCGACAAGCAGAGCTTTGTCCAAAGTTCCGCAAGGCAAAAAAGTGACCGGTACTTCATGCACATCCATAGAGATCGGCATGGGTGGCGAGACCTCCTATCGCTGCACAGTTAGCTGGGAGTGAGGACGAAGCAACGCATACTCGAGGAGTCGCTTATGAAGTGGTGAAAAGGGTCTAAATCACTCGTCAGTGTTGTCCAAGATGTTCTCCTCGATGACCAGCAGTCATCAACTCTGTCTGTTTTTTTGAGATCTTCATCCATCGTGTGAGCTTTATAAGTCAGCTTTAAGGTTTTAGAGCGACATTGCAGGTCATAAAAAAGCCGGTCCTAAAGAACCGGCTTCGTAAAAGGGATTTGAGTTTTGTTTGAAATCGGAGCGGCGGGATTTGAACCCACGACCCCCACTACCCCAAAGTGGTGCGCTACCAAGCTGCGCTACGCCCCGTCAGAAGGAAGCTATCACAGCGCATTCCCCGCTTTGTTGAACCGTTTGGAACGTTTCAGCAGGCGTTCTGTCAATTCGTTGCGGGGATCGCTGCTGTATCCCCAAAGTCGCAAATCCCTTGCAAGCAGACGCAACTCATTGAGCGTCATCGAAGCCAGCTGGAGCTCAGGCAGTGTGCGCCAAGCTCTGCTGGTCATCGGCATTGCGGAGCGGCTAGGACGCTCGTTCAAGGCAAGCGTTCCATCTGCGAGCCACTCAGGAATGAGCACAACCAACACGGCAATCAAGCCATAAAGTTCTACCAATCCCTTAGGCAATGGGTGGAGCCGACGGCGCTGGCGTGGGTCAGGTGAGGGCTTCACGAACCTTTTTTAGCTGCCTTGATGGATCTAAATAAGCGAATTTTCACTCTCAAAACTCTGTTTGTGATCAAATCGCCAAGGAGCTCCTGCTTGGGTTGGATTGCTCTTTCCACAGGAATGGCTCTGAGTTGTTGTTATTGGGCCTCAGACTGAAGATCAAAACGAACACCACAACAAGTGTGAGCGCAATCGCCGCCATGACGACCCTGTCTGGCAAGGCGTTGTTCATGGGTTTAAGCCTTCAGAGAAATAGGACTGTTGTCACCGCGCAAAACACAGTGACTGATGGACCAGTCGTAGTTGCTCCAAACAGAACTGGGAAGCTTGTAGTTTGCACCTGCGAAGTCTCCGAGCAACACACCGCTTGGCATGGCTGAGCAATAAGGCCTGCTGCCTGGTCGGGCCAAGTATTGCTGGTGGTACTCCTCGGCTCTAAAAAACACTTGATCGGCCGCGATCTCTGTTGTGATTGCAGCACTGTCTTGTTTGTTCAAGGCTGTCTGATACCAATCACGGCTTGCGCTTGCCAGCTCTGCTTGATGTTCAGTGCTGGTATAAATCGCGGATCGATACTGGCTGCCTCGGTCGTTGCCTTGTTGGTCGCCTTGCGTTGGGTTGTGGCATTCCCAAAACAGCTTCAGGAGATCACTGAAATCAATCGCTGTCGTGCTCCACACCACACGCACCACTTCCGAGTGGCCTGTACGGCCGCTACAAACTTGCTCATAGCTTGGGTTTTCGACCTTTCCACCTGCATAACCAACGGCTGTTGAAACCACACCAGGAAGTCTCCAAAAGCCTTTCTCAGCGCCCCAGAAGCAGCCACAACCAAACAATGCCTCTTCCTGATCGTCCATGAGAGGCGCATTCAGTGCAGTGCCTAGCACCACATGCCGCCCTTGATCGCTGGACGGCTCTGATGGTGTTGTCTGTCCGGTAAGCCAGGAGGGCAGCATCGCGATTAAGCCAGTGCCAAAACCCTAGGCAACTGATTTGGGTTCCAGTTGAATGTGATTCAGCAAAGTCGTCACAAAGGCGAATAACAGAAAAGGCAAGCTCAACACGAGAATGAGACCTACACCCACAAGCGCGAACAGCGGCTTGGATGACCCCATGAGAGCTAGGCCAGAGGCCAAACTCACAAAAATCACCGCCATCCAGGCCAAGATTTGGCCGTAAACGTCCCCGAAGGTGAGGGTGCAGCGCACCGCGAAAGGAGGGCTGGAAGACATCGCTAAAACCTTTTGATCCAGCTAAGCCCCGAACGCATCATTTGTCGTGACTTTATGGATAAGCGTTTCATGTTTCAAGCCACGGCATCCAATCGTTCTGCGGCCTGTTCCCGCTCCCAAAGGCTGCGGTAAGGGCCTTTGACGGTAATGAGTTCGTTGTGATGCCCCTGCTGTACGACGCGTCCCTGCTCCAGAACAAGAATCCGATCGCAAGCTGCCGCTGCCGACAACTGGTGGCTGATCATCACAATCGTGCGTTGGGTTTGACGACGGACGGACGCGAGAATTTCTGCGGCCGTGTTGTTGTCAACGCTGGCTAATGCGTCATCGAGAACAAGTAACGGTGACGTCATCAACAAGGCTCTGCCAAGGGCCGTTCGTTGCCGTTGACCTCCGCTGAGCGTGATCCCTCTTTCTCCCACCAAGGTGTCAAAACCATCGGGAAATCCCTTCACATCAGCAAGCAGTCGCGCTTGATCTGCTGCTGCTTCAACCCGATCCATTCCTGCTTCTGGATCTCCGTAGCGCAGGTTGTCGGCAAGGCTGCTGGTGAACAAATAGCCCTCCTGTGGCACGAGCGCAATCTGCTCTCTGAGGTCTTGAAGTCGGAGTTGTGTGAGATCGCAGCCATCTAAAAACAGCTGTCCCTCAGGGACTTCCACCATGCGACCAAGTGCTCGGGCCAAGGTGGTTTTTCCGCAACCAACAGGACCAACGACCGCCACCAACTCGCCAGGAGCAATGTGGAATGAAAGGCCTCTCAAGGTGTCTTGGTCGCTGCCGTCATAACGAACATGCAAATCCCTTGCTTCTAGTTCGCCCTGCATCTGTTTTTTAACAGTGACGGGCTCCAATGGATCTGCAACACGAGGACGGCGCGAAAGGAGTTCCTCGACTCGCTCCAGGCTGACCTGGCCGGTCTGAAAGGTGTTGAGCGTGAAGCCCAATAAGGCCGTTGGGAAGACCAGTCGTTCGACGTAAAGGATGAGAGCAACCAAGCTGCCGATGGTGAGCGCACCTCGCTCCAACTGCCCACTTCCGAGGGCAATTAAGAGCAGCAAGGAGATGGAAGAAATCCCCTCCAGTAAGGGAAAAAGGGTGCTGCGGGTTCGAGCTAATCGAATGGCCGAATCCCTGTAGTTTTTGTTCCGATTGCTAAAAGCGTCCAACTCAGGAGCCTCTTGCCCGTAAATCTTGATCGCTGCGATGCCGGAGAGATCTTCTTGAATGAGCTCACTCAGACCAGCCAAATCCTCCTGTTGGCGGCGCTGTTGGCGCATCATTCGACCACCAAACAAGCGCACTGATCCGAGCATCACTGGATAGAGGGCGATCGCTGCAACGGTCAGTCCTGGATCAATCGCCAACATCGCTGGGAGCGTGAAGGCATAAGCCAAGACGGTGTTGGTCAGGCTGAGGACAGCAAAGCCAAGAAGCCTTCTGACGTTTTCAACATCGCTCGTGGCACGGCTAATAATTTCTCCGCTACCTGTTTGCTGCACCCAGCCGGGCTCCTGCAGCAGCATTTGATCAAATAATTTTTGGCGTAATTCCACTTCAACCTGCCGCCCAACCCCAAACACCAATTGGCGAGAAATCAGCCGGGCAATTCCCATACTTGTGGCTAGCAGCACAATGAAGCCGGCTTGACGCAGCACGTCGGAAATTGCGAAGCCGTCCTGTAGGTCATCTATCACCCGCCTCACTTCAAGCGGGATCGTGACACTGAGAATATTCACGACGACCAGAGTCAGGGCTCCCACCACAACCGTGCGACGGTGCGGACGCAGATAGCGACCGATTAAATCGAGACGGAAGGCGGCCATGCCTGGTGCAGAACAGCTATCAACCTAGGCATTCGTCATGGCTAGAAGTTGGTTCGCAAGCTCTCTTTCTGCGAGTCACAGCTGGTTACTGATCGATCTGGTCATTGCCTCATTTGTGGGTGATAGTGGAGATGACCCCATCACCCGGCCCGGCGTGCATCTGCACACCGGGCTTTTTTCTGACCAGCTACTTCAATCGCGTTTCTTTCATGGTCACTGCTTCAGCGTCCTGGCCCCAACTGCTTGAGCATTTGTTGGTTGGAAACGTTTTGTCTAAGGAGAATGCTGCTGCGCTCATGGAGGCCTGGCTCGCGGAAGAGCTCACGCCAGTGCAGACAGGTGCATTCCTCGCCGCGTTTCGCGCACGCGACGTTCAAGGCACCGAACTCGCTGCGATGGCCCAGGTTTTGCGCAAGGCGTGTGCGCTCCCAGACGCGAAACCAAACCTGGCGCTGGTCGACACCTGTGGCACTGGTGGTGATGGGGCCAACACCTTCAATATCTCAACAGCTGTTGCTTTCACAGCGGCGGCCTGTGGGGCCAATGTCGCGAAACATGGCAACCGCAGCGCCAGCGGAAAGGTCGGCTCTGCCGATGTTCTTGAGGGATTGGGATTGCAACTCAAGGCTCCATTGGAAACAGTGGTGGGCGCTTTGTCTGAGTCGGGGGTGACGTTTCTATTTGCACCGGCATGGCACCCAGCACTCGTCAATCTCGCTCCGCTTCGCCGCAGTTTGGGGGTGCGAACGGTGTTTAACCTGCTCGGCCCTCTCGTGAATCCACTCACACCAGAAGCGCAAGTTCTCGGTGTCGCTAAAGCTGAACTATTGGATCCGATGGCGGAGGCGTTGCACCAACTTGGGCTCACGCGCGCTGTTGTGGTGCATGGCTCAGGAGGGCTGGATGAAGCCTCTCTAGAGGGGCCCAATCAAGTGCGCATTCTTGAGAATGGAAACGTTCGTTCCGATCAAATCAACGCCTCTGATTTTGGTTTGACGCCAGCCCCCCTTGATGCATTGCGGGGTGGGGATTTGGTGACCAATCAGCAGATTCTTGAGGCGGTTTTGAAGGGTGAAGCGCCTGACGCGCATCGTGATGCTGTTGCCTTGAACACCGCGCTGGTCCTATGGGCTGCAGGCGTTCAGTCTGATTTATCTGAGGGAGTCAAACAGGCTTTGACAAGTTTGGAGGAAGGTCAGCCGTGGCATCGACTTGTGTCTCTGCGTGATGCCTTGGAGGGTCGCAAGGAAGAATGAAGAGGCCATGGCTGACACTCGCTTCTGCTAATGACCGCTCTTAACCCATGTACAGCGCGTCTGGTCCTGCAGGACGGCACGGTTCTCGAGGGCTTTGCCTGCGGGCAGCGCGGCAGCGTGGTCGGCGAGGTGGTGTTCAACACCGGGATGACGGGATACCAAGAGGTCTTAACGGATCCCAGTTACTCAGGTCAGCTCATCACTTTTACGTACCCAGAGATTGGCAATACGGGTGTCAATCCAGATGACCAAGAGGCGGATCAGCCTCATGCCCGTGGATTGATCGTGAGGCAGCTGGCCCCTCAAGCGAGCAACTGGCGCAGCCAACAATCCCTTCCTGAATGGATGGAGCAAAACGGTGTGATCGGAATACACGGTGTTGATACCCGTGCTCTGGTGAGGCATCTGCGCGAATTAGGCCCCATGAACGGTGTGATCAGCAGCGATGGTCGCCCGGCTCTTGAGCTTTTAGAGGACCTCAAGCAAGCCCCTTCGATGGAGGGGCTCAACCTGGCTGATCAGGTGACCACTCCAACCGCCTATCGCTGGACCAAGCCCTGCAGCGTCACGTTTGACCAACGTTTTCAAACGCGTCCTGAACGCCCTTATCGGGTTGTAGCCATTGATTTCGGGATTAAGCGAGCCATTCTTGAACGACTGGTTAGCCACGGCTGTGACCTAACCGTTTTGCCCGCAAATACAGATATCAACACCGTGCTCTCCTATGAGCCTGAAGGTGTTTTTCTGTCCAACGGACCTGGAGATCCAGCGGCTGTGCAATCAGGCATCACACTGGCCCGCAGTTTGCTGGAACACAGACAGCTGCCAATGTTTGGGATCTGTTTAGGCCATCAAATTCTGGGATTGGCCCTCGGGGGCACAACGTTCAAGTTGGCCTATGGCCATCGTGGCCTCAACCATCCTTGTGGCAGCACCGGTCAGGTGGAAATCACCAGCCAAAACCATGGGTTTGCTCTTGATGCCGCTTCATTGCCTGAGGACAAAGTAGAAGTCACTCATTTCAACTTGAACGACCGCACCGTGGCGGCATTAGCCCATAGGAATCAGCCGGTGTTTGGTGTTCAATACCACCCCGAAGCCAGCCCAGGCCCCCATGATGCAGATCATCATTTCGCCCGGTTTGCAGGCTTGATGGCTGATCGCCGTTGAATCCTGATCAGATTGTGGTGAGAAGAAGCCAATCTCCCTAGTATTTGCTGCAACATAATTTCGGGGGATTAGTCCCATTACTGAACTGCAGCGATTAACAGTTTCGCTTCGGGGTGGCTTCGAGCAAAAGGGTGGCTGCGTCGTGTTTCATTTCACCGGTCAGCTCGATGCCTATTCCGAGAGTCAGTTCTTGACCTACGTGACTGATGTTCTCAAAACCAATAAGTCACCGGCCGTGATCGACCTTGTCAAGGTTGATTTTCTCGACTCTTCTGGCCTGGGTGTTCTTGTTCAATTTGCCAAACAGTGCAAAGACTCCAAACGACGCTTTGCGGTGGTTGGCAATGCCCGCGTTGTTCAAACTGTCAAGTTGGTGCGGCTTGAGGAGTTTCTCCACCTGTCCGAAGATCTGGATAAGGCTGTTAGCCAATTTTCAACTTGAGTGACTGGATTCGTTCTCAGTTGCCACAAGAGCCTGAGCGTGATCTTGGATCGTTACAGCTGGCTTGGCTTGGAGATGCTGTGTGGGAACTGCATCAAAGACTGAGATTTTGCAAAACCCCAGGTCGATCTCAGGATTTACACCAAGCCGTTGTTTCTCTCGTCCGGGCTGATGCCCAAGCCGCTGCATTAGAGAAACTCGAGCCGTTTTTGACCGATCAAGAACGTGATTACGTGCGGCGTGGGCGCAATAGGGCCGGCCGAGGACCCAAGCGGGCTGATGCCGGCGTGTATGGGAGAGCAACGGGATTTGAGACAATGATTGGCTGGCTCTTTTTGCAGAATCCGACGCGGCTTGCGCAGCTCTTGGATCGACTCGAGGAGACCGACACCGCCCTGTCATAACCACCCCTGCTATGAGCTCACGATTCGATCGCCGCCCCCCCTCCAGCTCTGGCAGCGGCTCAGGTTCCCGCGGTCGACGTCCGTTTCGTGATGGATCGCCACCCATCCGCCGCGATCGCGATGACAGCTGGGGGGGACGTCCTGACAACGGAAACAGCGACCGACGTTCCAGTGACCGCCGCCCCTCGGATCGGCGCTTTTCAGAACGTCGTTCTGGCGATCCGTATGGAACGGACCGTCGGCCTGCTTTCGATCGCCGCTCCTCCGATCGCAGACCCTCGGATCGCAGACCCTCGGACCGACAGCCTTCTGAGCGACGTTTCTCAGAGCGGCGTTATGGGGATTCTGGTTCCAATGATCGCCGCCCTTCCTTTGATCGTCGCTCCAGAGATTCGGGCTCAAGTGACCGCCGGTCTTCCTTCGATCGTCGGCCCTCAGCTGATCGCTCCTCAGATCGTTCCTCCTCGGACCGGTTCACGGAAAGTCGTCCCCCTGAAGGCCCTTTCGCAGATCAACGTTTATCCGAACGTCGTTTTAAAGATTCGGGTTCAACGGATCGTCGGCCATCTTTTGATCGCCGCTCTTCTGATCGTTCCTACGGAGAGCGACGAGCGCGTTTTGCGGAACGTCGTGGTCAGGGCGGCAGCGGCGGCAAAAAGTTTTCAGGACACTTGGATGACAAACCGCGCGGTGAGTCGAGTCCTCATGCCGCAGAGGCTGTGGCCGATGATTTGCTCTGGGGGCGTCATGCCACTCAGGCGGCTCTAGAGGCAGGCAGGCCCATTCATCGCATTTGGTGCACTTCTGAGTTGCGCAGTGCCTCGAAATTCCTTCAGCTGCTCAGAGATGCCAAATCGTCCGGGGTGTTGGTTGAGGAGGTCACCTGGGCAAGGCTGGGCCAGCTCACCGGTGGCGCTGTACATCAGGGCATTGTTTTGCAAACTGCTGCAGCTGAAACCTTCGACCTTGAGGATTTGGTGAAGGGATGCAGCGCCTTGGACGATGCTCCACTGTTGTTAGCCCTAGATGGTCTGACCGATCCCCATAATTTGGGTGCCATTGTGCGCTCAGCTGAAGCGCTCGGAGCTCATGGGGTTGTGCTTCCTCAGCGAAGAAGTGCTGGTTTAACTGGCTCTGTCGCCAAGGTTGCTGCCGGTGCCCTTGAGCACTTACCTGTTGCTCGGGTCGTCAATCTCAACCGTTCCCTTGAAACTCTGAAATCGTCTGGTTATCGCGTGATCGGATTGGCTGAGGAAGGTGATCTCACCCTTGAAGAGGTGGATCTGGATGGTCCCCTTGTGATTGTGACTGGCTCTGAAGGGCAAGGATTGTCGATGTTGACGCGTCGTCATTGCGATCAGCTGATCCGCATTCCCTTGCGAGGTGTCACTCCCAGTTTGAATGCATCGGTTGCCACGGCCCTTTGTTTGTATGAGGTGGCGCGTCGCGGCTGGATGAAGGGTCTCAAGGGACAGAACCCATCGCCACGAATTACCAGGCCGAAGTTGGCCGGACCAGCTGTCGAAACTGCTCCTGTGGTTCCAGAGCTTGGCGAAGCCCCTATCTCTGAGCAGCCCTCAGAACAGCCATCTGGTGCGGCTTATGAGCAAGTTGCTGAGCAGGCCTCGGCGGAGGGTTCACTGGTCAGTCTTGATTTACAGCGGGACTCTGAAATGTCAGGACCTGATGCTTTTGCAGTGAGTATTGATCTCTAATTTCGAGCAAATGTCTTGAAGCAAGGCAAAATATATTTACCTCGAACGCTCTTCCATGAGCCCCTTGATCAGGCCCCTCCGCAGTCTCGCCAATGGTCTTGGCTTTGCATGGTGGGCTCGTGTCCAAACCCATGGGCCTGATGTCACGTATTGGTTCGGTCCCTTTGTCACCAAGAACGGTCTCGAACAAGTCCTGCCAGCCTTTCTCGACGACCTGTCCTCAGAAGCACCTTCCTCGATTGATCATTCGGTTCTCCGTTGCCGTCGATCCGAACCTCTAACCATCAACGCTCAAGGGTGATCCTGCGGCTGATAGCGTCGATGTTGGAACCCAAATCCTGCAGATGGCGATTGCCGAGTGGCGTCAGCAACTTGAAAGCGGTGAAGTCTCCGCCAGGGAGCTGACAGATCATCATCTGGCCCGAATTGAGGCAGTTGATTCAAGTGTTCATGCCTTTTTGGAGGTCACGGCCGATCGAGCCCGTGCCGATGCCGATCGGTTAGATGAGGCCCGTGCCGCAGGGGAGGATCTTCCCCCCTTGGCAGGTGTGCCGATTGCCATCAAGGACAACCTCTGCACGAAAGGCATTCGCACGACCTGTTCCAGCCGGATGCTGGAGTCTTTTGTTCCTCCCTACGAATCCACCGTTACGGATCGCCTCTGGCGTTCTGGAGCTGTTCTGATTGGAAAGACCAATTTGGATGAGTTCGCCATGGGCGGCTCAACCGAAACCTCAGCGTTTGGACCCACAGCCAACCCCTGGAATACGGAGCACGTGCCTGGAGGGAGTTCTGGAGGAAGTGCAGCAGCCGTTGCTGCGGGTGAATGCATGGCTTCCTTGGGGTCCGATACGGGCGGATCCATCCGACAACCAGCATCCTTTTGTGGCGTGGTGGGTCTGAAACCCACCTACGGCCGCGTGAGTCGTTACGGGCTGGTGGCCTTTGCAAGCTCCCTTGACCAAGTGGGCCCTTTTGCCACCTCAGTGTCTGATGCAGCCGAGCTGCTGCAAGCGATCGCTGGAGAAGATCCGCGAGATTCCACCTGCCTTAGGGCGCCTGTCCCCAATTACAGCGATCGTCTTGGTCGCTCAGTAACTGGGCTGCGCATCGGAGTGGTGCGTGAGTGCTTTGACCAGGAAGGACTCGATCCTCAGGTCAAAGCTTCGGTGCTTGCCGCTGCCGATCTGTTGCAGTCCTTAGGGGCTGAGCTCGTGGATGTGAGCTGCCCTCGTTTCAACGACGGTATTGCTACTTACTACGTCATCGCCCCTTCCGAAGCATCAGCCAACTTGGCTCGCTACGACGGCGTGAAGTATGGCTTCCGAGCTGACGATGCTTCCAGCCTTGCTGCGATGACTGCTCGAAGCCGAGCTGAAGGCTTTGGGAGTGAAGTGCAACGGCGCATTTTGATCGGTACCTATGCCCTCTCTGCCGGATATGTGGACGCTTACTACCGCAAGGCCCAGCAGGTTCGCACCTTGATCCGTCGAGACTTCGAGACGGCATTCACCACCGTGGATGTGTTGCTTACTCCCACCGCTCCGTCCACCGCCTTTGCTGCGGGTGCCCATGCAGATGATCCCCTGGCGATGTACCTGGCGGATCTACTCACCATTCCTGCCAACCTGGCAGGCTTGCCAGCCATCAACGTGCCTTGTGGTTTTGACAGCGCTGGGCTGCCGATTGGGGTTCAACTGATCGGCAACGTGCTCGAGGAACCTTTGCTCCTCCAGGTGGCCCATCAGTACGAGCAGTCTGCGGATGTGATGGCCCGACGCCCTGAGGGAAGCTTTATTCCCGCTTGAAGCCTCAGCAAAGTGCCTCAGCACCCTGCATGTAGCGCTTGCAGGGATTGATACCCCTACATCTTGCGCATGCGTTTACGCTGGTGGCATGGCATTTGTTCCCCTCCATAACCACAGCGACTACAGCCTTTTGGACGGAGCTTCACAGCTCCCTCAAATGGTGGAACGTGCCAAAGAATTAGGGATGCCGGCACTGGCACTCACGGACCACGGAGTGATGTACGGAGCCGTAGAGCTTCTCAAGCTGTGCAAAGGAGCAGGCATCAAGCCGATTATCGGCAATGAGATGTATGTCATCAACGGTTCGATTGATGACCCACAACCCAAAAAGGAGCGCCGCTATCACCTTGTGGTTTTGGCGAAGAATGCCACTGGCTACCGCAACTTGGTGAAGCTCACCAGCATCAGCCATTTGCGTGGAATGCGAGGACGAGGAATCTTTTCCCGTGCCTGCGTTGATAAACAGTTACTGAAGCAATATGGCGAAGGATTAATCTTGGCCACTGCTTGTCTCGGTGGTGAAATTCCGCAGGCGATTATGCGTGATCGTCCTGATGTAGCCCGTGATGTGGCGCTTTGGTATCAGGAAACCTTCGGCGATGACTTTTACTTAGAAATTCAGGATCATGGCTCACCTGAAGATCGAATTGTCAATGTAGAAATTGTTCGGATCGCCAAGGAGCTTGGAATTCGTTTGATCGCCACCAATGATGCTCATTACCTTACGCGTAACGATGTAGAAGCACATGATGCCTTGCTTTGTGTTTTGACCGGCAAGCTGATCAGTGATGTTAAAAGGTTGCGTTATACCGGCACCGAATACCTTAAAAGTGAAGAGGAGATGTCACGGCTTTTTTCTGATCATCTCGAGCCAGATGTGGTCTCGGAAGCGATTAGAAACACTGTGCAAGTCGCTGAGAAAGTTGAGGATTACGACATCCTTGGCCGATATCAGATGCCGCGTTTCCCAATCCCAGAGCCACATACTGCTGTGAGCTATTTGAAGGAAGTCACAGAGCAGGGTTTACGCAATCGTTTGGAGATTGATTCCGAAACAGTGATTGATCCCAACTATGGAGATCGGTTGTCCCATGAATTAAAGATCATGGAACAGATGGGATTCCCCACCTATTTTCTTGTGGTGTGGGATTACATCCGCTTTGCGAGAGAGCAGGGAATTCCGGTAGGACCGGGGCGAGGCTCTGCGGCGGGATCATTGGTGGCCTACGCCCTTGGAATTACCAATATTGACCCTGTTAGTAATGGCCTCTTGTTTGAGCGATTCTTGAATCCTGAACGGAAGTCGATGCCTGATATTGATACCGATTTCTGTATCGAACGTCGGGGTGAAGTGATTGATTACGTTACCCGCCGTTATGGCGAAGACAAGGTCGCTCAGATCATCACGTTTAACCGTATGACCTCCAAGGCGGTCTTGAAAGATGTGGCAAGAGTGCTGGATATTCCCTATGGCGACGCAGATCGACTAGCCAAACTGATTCCTGTTGTTCGCGGTAAACCTGCCAAGTTGGCAGCGATGATCGGTGAGGAATCTCCCAATCCAGAATTTCGTGAGAAGTACAAGAAAGATCCTGTAGTGAAGCGCTGGGTCGATATGGCGATGCGCATTGAAGGGACCAATAAAACCTATGGAGTTCACGCTGCTGGAGTTGTCATCGCAGCGGATCCTCTGGATCAACTTGTTCCCCTTCAGAGAAATAACGATGGACAAGTAATTACTCAATACTTTATGGAAGATGTGGAGTCTATGGGACTCCTGAAGATGGACTTCCTAGGCCTTAAAAACCTTACGATGATTGATAAAACTCTGGAGCTAGTTGCTGCCACGAGTGGAGAAAGGATAGATCCAGACAAGCTTCCAATTGAAGATCCTGAAACGTATGCCCTGCTTGCCCGTGGTGACTTGGAAGGAATCTTCCAGCTTGAATCCACTGGAATGCGTCAAATCGTTCGCGATCTAAAGCCCTCATCTTTGGAGGATATTTCCTCGATTTTGGCTCTTTATCGACCTGGTCCTTTAGATGCAGGATTAATCCCTAAGTTTATTAACCGTAAGCATGGTCGTGAGGCTATCGATTTTGCGCACCACTCTATTGAGCCGATCCTTCAAGAAACCTATGGGATTATGGTTTATCAAGAGCAAATTATGAAAATTGCTCAAGAGATGGCCGGGTATTCATTGGGCGAGGCTGATTTGCTTCGTCGCGCGATGGGTAAGAAAAAAGTGTCAGAAATGCAGAAACATCGCGGGATCTTTGTGCAAGGTGCGTCCGATCGTGGCGTGGATCAAAAAGTTGCTGATGAGCTCTTTGATCAAATGGTGCTGTTTGCTGAATATTGTTTTAATAAAAGCCACTCCACGGCCTATGGAGCCGTTACTTATCAAACGGCCTATTTAAAAGCGCATTACCCGGTGGCTTATATGGCTGCCTTGCTCACGGTGAATGCTGGAGCCAGCGACAAAGTGCAGCGCTATATCTCCAATTGCAATGCGATGGGCATTGAAGTAATGCCACCCGACATCAATGCTTCAGGTATTGATTTCACTCCTAAGGGTGATCGCATTTTGTTTGGGTTGTCTGCTGTTCGTAATCTCGGCGATGGCGCGATCCGTGCCGTGATTGGGTCTAGGGAATCAGAAGGGGCATTCCAATCGCTTGCTGATCTCTGTGATCGTCTTCCCTCTGCGGTGCTGAATCGCAGAAGTATGGAGTCGTTGATCCATTGCGGAGCGATGGATGCTCTTGAGCCCGAGGCGAATCGGGCTCAACTGATGGCTGATTTAGATCTTCTTCTTGATTGGGCCACATCAAGGGCTAAAGATCGGGCCAGTGGTCAGGGCAACTTGTTTGATCTGATGGCAGCATCCAGTGATGGCGCCGATGCCGATGATGCGGCGACCGATCTCAGCTTGGCGCCAAAGGCTCCTGCAGTGAAGGATTACCACCCCACAGAAAAGCTCCGCTTGGAGAAGGATCTTGTTGGTTTTTATCTCTCTGATCATCCTTTAAAACAGCTCACTCCTCCAGCGAAGCTTTTGGCTCCGATTGGGCTCGGGAGTCTTGAAGAACAAGCCGATAAAGCCAAGGTCAGTGCGATCGCGATGATCAGTGAGATGCGTCAGGTCACCACGCGCAAGGGAGATCGAATGGCTGTCTTGACTCTGGAAGATCTCACTGGATCCTGTGAAGCGGTGGTCTTTCCCAAAAGCTATGCACGTTTGGCTGATCACCTGATGGCTGAGGCTCGTTTACTGGTCTGGGCAGCGGTGGATCGCCGAGACGAGCGGGTTCAATTGATTGTGGATGACTGCCGAGCCATCGATGATTTGCGTTTACTGATGGTCGAACTTGATCCAGAACAGGCCAGCGATGTGGCCGTCCAACACAAATTGCGTGAATGTCTTCAGGCCTACCGTCCAGATCAGGAACAGTTGGGAGTCCGAGTCCCCGTTGTTGCCGCAGTTCGAGAGGGCAATACGGTTCGCTATGTGCGGCTTGGACCCCAGTTTTGTGTAAGCGATGCTTCCGCTGCAGCGCTTCATCTCCAAGAGAAGGCCTTCAATGTGAAATGCAGCGAACCTCTACTGAATTAATTGCGGTGTGAATCGCCGCTTTGGTTTAGCTCTGTTTTTGAGCCCGTATGGATTCGCGCATTCGCTGGATATTTGGCTTGATGTGCTCAAGACCAAGCAAAGTTCCGGCATCCTGTTCCCAACTGGCTGATAGAACTCCATAACTCAGCCCTCCAAGTCCCAACAAAAAGAAACCGCCAGAGCCGAGCAAGGTGATCCCAGGAGGAACATCCATGATTTGGCGTGAGACTAAGAAATAACTTCCTACAAAAACACCCATCCCCATGATTGAAGGGATTCCTGTGGCGATTGCCACACGTCGTGCCATTCGGTTGGCCACCGACTTGGGAATGGGTTGGCTACGACCTGATTGAGAAGCAGGTCGTTTGGATTTGGATTCTGATTTCGTTCCTTCTGCTGACCGGCGCGGCTCGAAGGGCAGAGAGTTGCGTCGATCAGCCATGGGCTCCTGAAGTCCTGTGCAGCTTGCTTAGCCGCGGATTCCAAGCTTAGAAATGAGATCGCTGTAGCGCTGCTCGCTTTTGCCTCGCACGTAACCAAGCAGACGCTTGCGACGACCAATCATCTTCAGCAGACCCTGGCGGGACGAAAAGTCGTGGATGTTTTGCTGAAGATGGCCGCTGAGCTTCGAGATGCGCTCGCTGAGCATGGCGACCTGAACCTCTGCCGATCCGGTGTCGGTGGCATGGGTTTGGTGACTGTTGATGAGTTGCTGCTTTTCAGTTGTATCGAGCGACATGCGAAGCGTCCGGCCCTACTTGTGCAAAGAACCAATTTACCTCGTCGTGGGCACGATTACGCCGAAGGCCGGTTCAACCATCGCAGACTGGCGCGTAACCACCCATCCCCGTCATCCGATGCCGGGACCTCTTGCCCTGTGGCGACTGCGCGCATGGCGCGACGGATCTCTAAATCCTCATACCCCAGTGTGTTGAGGGTGAGCTGTAAATCTTGCAGTGGGTCGGGTTCAATTGGCAGTGATTTGAGATCACTCCTGTCCACCAGGGAGAGGTCGGAACGATCACTTTCTCGCTCTGCACTCCAGGCACTCAGCCGATCGCGAAGCTCCACCGCAAGGCGTTCCGCTGTGCGTTTGCCGACGCCCTGAGCTTGGGTGAGGCGACGCAGGTCTCCATCGATGATCGCTTCGATCAACTCTGCAGCGCTGCAGCTCTCCAGCAACGCCAGTCCCACCTGAGGACCGACACCATTCACGCTGATCAGAACTCGAAACAAGTCCCGTTCCCTTCGATCCGGGAAGCCAAACAAACTCGAGCCATCGTCCCTTTGAACTTGATGAATCCAGACGGTGCAGGTGGTCCCAGCGGAGAGAGGTTGCAGGTACCTCGAAGCCAGTTGAACTTCATATCCCACACCAGCGCAAGCAATGACCAATCCCTGACGACCGCCCTGACTCCAGTGTTCGATTCGTTCTCCTTGCAGCCAGCCAATCATGCGACAACCATCGTTTTCAGGCTGATGAAGAGACCTTGGGCCATCGCATCAAGCCAATCGTTAATCGAAAGGTCACACAGGGGATCGCCTTGGTGCAATGCCATGGCATAAAAAAAGAAGGCGAATCCGCCTTCTTCGGGGGTGTGAGGAGCCAAATCTTGTGAGGAGATGGCTTTTCCATATTCGATAAGAATGTGCCACTCAGTCAACCAACTGATACGTAGAGACGTGTTTGCTTAGATGTCGGCGTCGTTTTTCACTTGAAGATGGCGTCTTCTGGAGGCGGAAACAACAAGGCAACCTGTCCAACAAGAGGGAATATGCGCCCTTTGTGGGGTTTTGGTTCAATCACTCTCCTTGAATTGCGTGAGTGTTGATCGGCTTTGCTTGGTTGTTTTTACAGAGTTTGCATGCCATTCAGGCCACCCGCTGGCAGCGGAGTGTGCTCTAAAGATGAAAATTTTTTATAGACATAAAAAAAGAAGGTGTTTGAGGCCTTCTTTAGGGGGTGTGAGGAGTCAATCCTTGGTCAGGAGTTGACCGTTTCTTTATAAGTCAATGGCCAAGCTTTGTGGCAATCCAACAAGTGACAAGACGTGTCTTGCACGATGCTTCCAGTCACTCAAGATAGTTGGGTGAGGAGGGCTTCTTCACGGAGTGGAAACAAGGCAACACGTCCTACGAGAAGCCAAGAAACCCTGCCTTTGGCGGGGTTTTCTTTTGTCTTGCGTTATCTGGATGCCCGGAAGGCAGTCTTATCGGATTCCGTCAGACAGCGGCATCAGTCATGAATAATGGCCAAAAAAACGAGCGGTTTCTCAGGCCGCTCGTGCTCTCCCTTTTGTCAGCAGCTCGATGCCGCTGCGCAAAGGATCTTCTATGTCCATGTTTTTGTTTGTAGCGATACATACCCTGCTGAACACTGGTGAAACTTTGGTGATATTGCATTAATTGCTGATAGTTATGCATCGCGGGGATGTAGCTGTACTTCAGCATTGCCCCTCCATGAAGAGAGGCCGCCCCTCCCGGATGGAAGAGACGGCCTAACTCGCTCGTTTATGCATATCGCAAACCATT
>ERZ802822.127-NODE-127-length-58431-cov-9.632639_pt1 | contig 58431 bp, 58 predicted proteins | sample MGYA00345649_ERZ802822 | MGnify/ENA primary metagenome ERZ802822 (study PRJEB30503, sample SAMEA104212359) | marine metagenome | biome: Westerlies Biome; feature: [SRF] surface water layer (ENVO:00010504) within the epipelagic zone...; material: water... | reverse complement strand
ATCTTACCAATCACGAAAAATTTGTGTTGGGTAGATCAATTTGGGTTGGATCTCCGTTAACTACAATTGTTGAATTTTCACCAATACGAGTAAGAAACATTTTAATCTGAGTATCAGTTGCATTTTGTGCTTCATCTAAAATTGCAAAGGAATTTTTAAGAGTTCGACCTCTCATAAAAGCTAGTGGGGCTATTTCTATATCTCCAATTTCAATCATTCTTTGGATTTTTTCGAAATCAAAAAGGTCGTATAAAGAGTCATATAACGGTCTTAAATAAGGGTCTACTTTCTCTTTCATATCACCTGGCAAGAAGCCTAATCTCTCTCCGGCTTCCACAGCAGGTCTTGACAGAATTAACTTCTCAACCTTCTTACTTTTTAAATAATCAACGGCCATTGCAACCGCCATATATGTTTTTCCAGTGCCAGCAGGGCCAAGTCCAAAAACGACCTCACTTTCTCGCATCAAATTGAAATATTCGGATTGACCTTGTGTTCGCGCAAATATTTTCTTCCGCCATGTTGATGCAAAAATCTGCGCGCTTGTTACTGGTTTTGATAAATCATGACCATATTCAACCAACCGCAATATATCATCAATAAGAGGGCCACCAGCGGCGGATTTAGGATCAGGATCTGATGATAATTGCTTGAAAAATCGCTGGACAACATCTCCTGCAAGCTTAGTTTGCTCAGATACGCCCTTGATTCTCAATTCATTTCCAAAACTATCAATGCTCACATTTAATGTTTTTTCAATTTTCGCAAGATTGACATTATGTTGTCCGCACACCAATAGTAAAATATCATTATCATCAAAGGATAATCTTAAAGATTTTTCTTCCACATTAGCCAATTATATAGCCTCTTTTTCACGAATAATATCTGCAGACAATGAATTTTGTCTGGCCTCTGAAACTTTAACTTGAACAATTTTACCTATTAGGCTGTCTGGTCCTTCGAAATAAACAGACTGCATATAAGGCGTTCTGGCATTTAACTGGCCTTCTCGTCCTGCTTTTTGTTCAACCAGAACGTCAAAAACAGTATTCTCACAAGTTTTGTTAAAAGCAAATTGCTGAGAATCCAGTAATTGCTGAAGTGATGTTAGTCGTTCTGATTTAATTTCTTCTGATACCTGTTCTATCTTACCAGCCGCAGGGGTTCCAGGGCGGATGCTATATTTAAAAGAATAGGCCGATGCATACCCAACTTTATCAATCAGACTAAGCGTGTCTGCAAAATCCTTATCTGTTTCGCCTGGGAAGCCAACTATAAAATCACCAGACATCGCTATATCGTCTCGTGCAGAGCGCAGGCGGTCAATTATGGTAAGATACTGGGCGGCTGTATGCCGCCTATTCATAGCTTGAAGTATTTTATCAGAGCCAGATTGAACTGGTAAATGCAGATAAGGCATTAGCTTATCTACTTCTGCATGAGCTCTTATTAACTCATCATCCATATCTAATGGGTGAGAGGTGGTGTAGCGAATTCGCTCTAGATTTGGCAATTCTGCTAAGGCATAGATTAATCTGCCTAATCCCCATTCTTTGCCATCCCCTCCACTGCCGTGCCATGCATTAACATTTTGGCCAAGTAGCGTTAGCTCTCTTGTGCCATTTGAAATTAATTTTTTTGCTTCTTCTATAACTGTCTCAGCAGAGCGTGAAAATTCAGCGCCACGCGTATATGGAACCACACAAAAGCTACAGAACTTATCACATCCCTCTTGAACAGATAAAAACGTAGCAGGGCCACGCTTCCCCAATTTTTCTGGCAGAAAATCAAATTTCACTTCTGGCGGAAATTCCGTATCAATTAAGTGCGTTCTTTGAACAGGATCAAGCTTAGCAACTAAATCTGGCAGTCGGTGGTAGGTTTGGGGGCCAACCACAATATCAACCCAAGGGGCGCGCTTTGTGATTTCCTCTCCTTCAGCTTGCGCCACACATCCAGCAACTACTATCTTAACCTCACGGTTTTGTTCTTCAGCAGCGCGTTGTTTAACTTTTCGAAGACGACCAAGCTCTGAAAATACCTTCTCAGATGCTTTTTCCCTAATATGGCATGTATTAATCACAATCATATCCGCATCTTGCAGATCTGGATTTTCCTGATACCCAAGAGGCGCAAGCGAATCCTTCATCCTGTCAGAGTCATAGACGTTCATCTGGCAGCCATAAGTTTTCACAAATAGGTTTTTCATAAATACACAATCAATATCATAGCAATTATAAGACTTTTAATGGGTGAATACGTCAAGTTGCAAAACAGTGCAAGTTGAAATAGTGATGTGGTTTTTTAACGCATTGAATTCCAACAATATGCTAAGCCATCTATTAAAGTGCCCTTGCGTGAATAGTAATTTTTTCGAATACCTATTTTACTAAACCCTGTCTTTTCATACAGACCAATAGCTGCTGCATTATTTTCAGCAACTTCAAGAAAAATTTTTTTTATATTTTGGTTAACGCAATAATGTTGAAGATATGTCAGGAATTTATGTGCGATGCCCCGCCTTCGAAATTCACTTATTACGCCAAGCTCAATAATATCTAATTCATCTACAACATGATTAGCAGATATAAACCCAACTAGCTGATTATAGCTATATCCACAAAACCCAATATGAGGCGGCTTATCCATCATATCTGAAAGCGCCTTTAAATCACAATCGCCCAGATAAATTTTCTCATAAATACCTAAAACTGACTGCTTGTTTTGTGTGCTTATTGTCTCAAACTCTACCATATCGCTGATGTCTCCTGTGTTATTGTCAGCTCAATTGTCAGCTCAATGGTTTTTTAGGTTGGTTTATGTTTGGTGGCGCTAAATATAAGGGGGTTGCAGGCGATAATTCTCTGCCATTTTCTATCTGCCAAGCCGCATAATGAGCTATATCCGTGGCAGCAAGACTATAACGATAATAATGGACTAGCTCTGGTTTCTCTAAAGTATCATCACATTTAAGGGTGTCTTCTGAGAGGGCGCCGCAGATTCTTACTAAAAAACCAGATTTTGCCAATGCCTTAATTTTTTCATATAATTTTGGCAGCGTTAAATCTTCTATATCACTTGGGATCAGGTTTTCAGCTTTAAACTCCTGACAATAAAAGGAGCCTCTTCTGGTATCTGAAATTGCTAAAACAACTAATTTTTCATTCTGGATATCAGTGTTCTTAAGACTCGTAGAACAAGCAAAGCCAAGAGCAGATAATCCATTAATTCCAAAGCATGGTGTATCTGCTACAATGCTAAAACCAATAACTGCAGCCAGGCAGGTTCGAATGCCGGTAAAAGAGCCTGGGCCTCTTCCACCTATAAAATAATCTATATCGCTTATTTTAATTTTTGCTTGGCGTAAAACAGCCTCTGCCTGCATTACTATTCTCTCAGCATGGCCATATTTTGCTTCAACAAATTGGTGAGCCAATATTTTTGCATCCTGCCAAATAGCAACGGAGCTCGAATCAGCTGATGATTCAAGGGCAAGTAAAATCATTTTTTTGTCTCACTTATCTATTTGTTTATCAATCAGTTACGATGAAGGGTTTTTATGCCAATAAATTATGATATAAAGCAAAAAGAATTTTAAAAGAAACTGCGTGTCTTATGTATATTTATCGCTTATTTATCCTAATTTCGTGTGTTGTAACGTCTCTTGGACTATTTAATACCGCTATTATCACGCCTGCCTTTAGTCAGGCAGGTGCATCTGAGAAGCAAGATTATGCAACTGTGATTATGTATCATCGATTTGGCGAGAGTCGATATCCAACTACAAATGTTTCAATCGAACAATTTGAATCCCACCTTGAATTTATTGCGCAAGGTGACTACACGGTCGCTCCCTTAATAGATATTATTGAAACGCTTCAGTCTGGCGGTGTGGTTAAGGATAAAACAGTAGCCATTACCGTTGATGATGCATATCTGTCTGTCTATACACAAGCATGGCCCAGATTAAAGGAATATGGCTTTCCATTTACGATTTTTGTTGCAACCGATCCTGTTGATAATAATCTGAGAAACTATATGAGCTGGGATCAAATACGCGAATTGCTTGAAAATGGCGTGACCATAGGCTCTCAAACGAAATCACATCCTCATATGCATCGATTATCTCCTATCAAGGTGGAGCAGGAACTCACGCTTTCCAATAACCGGTTTCTAGAGGAAATAGGCCAATATCCACAGCTATTTGCATACCCGTATGGGGAATATTCACTAGATGTTATAAAAGCTGTCAAGGATGCCGGGTTCATTGCTGCGTTTGGCCAGAACTCTGGCGTTTTATTTGCGAGTGATGCTATGTTTGAGTTACCCAGATTTGCCTTTAATGAGAATTATGGCTCGATTGATAGACTTAAACTTGCTCTTGATGGCAAACCGCTAAGAGTAACAGATATAACCCCTCAAGATATGGTTTTAAGTGAAAACCCTCCCTCATACGGTTTTACGGTAGATCAATCCCTCATGCCTATCAGCCAGCTTAGATGCTTTTCAGGCGAATATGGTAAGCTAACTGTTGAAGTATTGGGCCCCAGAGCTGAGATACGGCTTCCAGGGGCAATGAAAGGTCCAAGGTCACGTATAAATTGTACTATGCCAGCAGACAATGGACGTTGGCGCTGGTTTGGCAGACAGTTTCTCGTTAATTAACCAATTCACTATAATCAAAACGCCCTAAATTATTCTGCATTATTATGTTTTTGATGGAATCTACATAATGATCCCCTATTTCCGCATAAGGGTGCATAGCAGATGCTAAATCTAATCCGTCTGGCCATTTTCCATCAGAAACATATGAATTTCTAAGTTCTCTGAACTCCTGATAAGCAAGATGGGTATTAAGATTCTTCATATATGCTGTAACCGAGCCTTGAAGTTCGGGGAAGCTGCGAACTACGGCTTGACTGTTTGAGGCTTCTAAGGGTTTTAGACCAGATCCAGGTGACCAAGACCATTGTCCGAACAAGGCGTTACCTTGAATACTAAAACGAGATGTTCCCCATCCAGACTCAATCGCAGCTTGGGCCAGAGCAAGCGAAGTTGGAACAGGAAGAACGCGCTCATTCGCTAACCTTACTAATGCATCACTATTCAGCGCATCTGTATTAATTTTATACATCTTTGCGATATTTATTATCGTTTGGTAATCGGCTGTATTTTTCGCTACTTCAAGAATTTTTCTTTGCTCCCAGATTTCTTGATTAGCATTTAGAATCAAGGGCAACATAAACCTAATGAAAATTGCTTTTTTATCTCCAACGGGTAGGGTATCTAGTCCCCGAGGAACAATAGGTACAAACAGGTTTGGAACCTCCAAAAGGCCAGATGTTCCGAACCTAAATTTCTGAAAACCTGATGGAAGAAATTCTAAAACGGTATCATTTGAAACGAGCTCAAACCAATCTTCGCTAAATTTATTCGAATCTGGATTAGCCAGTTTGTAATCATAAACAGAACGAGCTGAATCTTCTTGCTGTTGCGGTTGAGGTTGAGGTTGTGTTTGTATTTGTTTAACAGAAAAACGGGGCTTTTCAAAATAAAGGGGCACTAATAGTCCTGCAAACACAGCTAATAGAAGAGCTCCTAAAATACTGGGTTGAAAGAACCGTATCATTTCAATTTATCCCCGCAATCATGCTATCTAAGAATTAGGTCGCAGCTGGCCTTACTTCTTTGACTTCGGGAATGTAATGACGAAGCATATTCTCAATTCCCATTTTTAAAGTCGCGGCACTACTTGGACATCCCTGACAGGCTCCACGCATTTGCAAGGTTACAACCCCATCTTCATAAGATGAGAAAATAATATCACCGCCATCCATTGCAACTGCTGGGCGAACCCTAGTATCGATTAGATGTTTAATCTGCTGTACTGTCTCACTATCCTCTTCAGATGAGGAGGGTACCGTTTCATTGAATATCTCGATGACAGGCAGGCCAGATGCATAATGTTCCATAATGCCAGCCAGAATGGCTGGTTTTAGTGAAAACCATTCAAGTGATTCTATTTTTGTAACAGCAATAAAATCTACCCCTAAAAATACTGATTGAACACCATCAATCTGAAACAGCCGTCTTGCTAGCGGTGCGTTCTTGGATTCTTCTGGTGAATTAAACTCAGCATTTCCGGTTCCCATTACATCAACACCAGGAATAAACTTTAACGCTGCTGGATTTGGCGTTTCTTCTGTTTGTATAAACATGGTTATTCATTTCTCCTCGCCATCAAATTAGAAATGACAGCTTTGTTATAGTGTATCAACTAAACGCAACCTTGAAAAGTACCAACATATTACTGATACGTTCTATTTGCCAGAATGGACGAATCCCATAATCCCTTTACATGCAGACACTATAGGTTCTGAAATGGCCTGTGCTTTTATACTTCCTTCAATTAAGATGCGATCTAGCTCTGATGTATCAGCCAAAAGCTTATTCATCTCATCTCTAATAGGTGAAATTGTATTAATTAGGCAATCAGCAAGTAATGGCTTGAATTTTCCAAAACCCTCTCCAGAAAATTCTAACAATACCTCTGCTTCAGATTGATCTGTTAACGCTGCATAAATACCCACAAGATTTCTTGCTTCTGGTCTGTGTTCAAGAGCATCTAATGTATCTGGCAGAGGTTCTGGATCGGTCTTCGCCTTTTTGATTTTCTGAGAGATCACATCATCTTCGTCATTAAGGTTAATTCGTGTGAAGTCCGACAGATCAGACTTGCTCATTTTAGAGCTCCCATCTCTTAGGCTCATGATTCGTGCAGCTGTTTTTTGAATAATCGGTTCAGGTAGCGGAAAAAAATCCTCTCCAAACATTGAATTAAAAGCAGTCGCTATATCTCTTGTTAGTTCAAGATGCTGCTTTTGATCATCTCCCACAGGTACATGTGTTGCTTTATAGGCAAGTATATCGGCTGCCATTAATGTTGGATAAGCATATAATCCTACTGTTGCATTTTCCCTGTTTTTTCCAGCTTTTTCTTTGAACTGTGTCATCCTATTTAACCAGCCAAGACGCGCAACACAGTTAAATAACCATGCTAATTCTGCATGTTGTGGCACTTGCGACTGATTAAATAAGATAGAGCTATGTGCATCAATTCCTGATGCGATAAGACATGCTGCAACCTCATGTGTTGCCGTTTTCAAGGCGGCAGGATCTTGCGGGACTGTTATTGCGTGTAAATCAACAATACAATAAATTGTTTCATGATCATGCTGCAAGCCAACCCAATTTTTAATAGCGCCAAGATAGTTTCCTAAATGAAGGTTGCCGGTTGGCTGAACACCTGAAAAAACACGTCCAGAAAAAACACGCCCATTAGACATTACTTTATCCTATTTTCTTATCTATTTTATAGTTACGTTTCATACACCTATTGTAAGATAACACAACTATGTTTCATTATTATTTCTGCTAGTTTTGAGATGCTTTTTTTATCAACCCTGACGGTAAAAAGCCAGTCCAGAAGGCAAGACTGAAATAGACAGCTAAACCGATAATTACTAAAATTATTAAAATATATATATCTAACATCTGAAATTCCATAAGCCAGCTCTCTGACAATTTTAGAACAACACCCATTCCTACACAGGACAGAATAATGGGTAGCAGTTTTAAAAAGCTCTTTATATCGAGATAATCCTCTCTGAAAAGCAGGTATGCCTGACACAAAACCCCGAGCCAAATGGCAATTGAGGTGCCTAATGCCAATCCAATATGACCATAAAACCGCATCAAGATAATGCTGAGAATTATATTTGCAAATACGGTTGCAAGACTTATCCTTAGAACAATTAATGGCCTGTTTGATGCATAAAAAACAGATTGAAATAATTTTTGTGCGACAAAAGCAGGCAACCCAATGGCATACGCAATAAGCGCAGACGCTGTTGCATGAACATCTGCATCATCAAAGGCCCCATAGCCAAACACGCCTGAAATGATAACCGGTGATAATAATAGCAGAGCTATGGTTGCAGGAAGTGTAAAAAAACTACCAAGATAAAGGGAATTACTAAGAGCGTTACCCATTTCCAGCTTTTCGCCATTTGCATATAAGCGAGAGAGATGCGGAAGCAATGCTGTTCCAAGTGCGATACCAATAATTCCAAGCGGTAATTGGGTTATTCTATCACCATAATAAAGCCATGAAATTGCACCCACCGGCAGAAGGGATGCAAGTATCATATCAACAAAAATATTTATCTGAACACTTCCAGCACTAAACGCCGCTGGCACAAAAGAATGCCACATTTTCCGGCCAGCTTTACTGATTCCTGCCCATCGCCAAATTGGATTTATCCGATATCTAACCAGCACTATCTTTAACAATAATAATTGTAGTATTCCTGCCACTACAACAGAGATCGCCAGCGGAATAGTAAGAGATAATAGGGTTGTCTCTGTAAGGCTCCCTGCTGTTAGAGCGACAAATATAGCGCCCGAAATTAGCGCTAGATTAAGTAATATAGGGGCCGCTGCACCCGGCCAGAATAATCGATGCGTGTTTAGCAATGCCGACCAAAGGGCAACCAGAGATATCATAACCAAATAGGGCATGGTAATTCTTGCAAGAAAAACAGCTGCTTCTAATCTATCTGTCGTAGACTTAAAGCCAGGTGCCAAAATCTGTATGATAAGCGGCATTGCTAATTCAAAGATAACCACCAGAGCAGACAGACTTACAACAAGTAGAATTTGGACCTCTGTTACTAGGTGAAGTGCTGTTTTTTCGCTCTTTTCAGCTACTTCCTTCTCATAAGCTGGCAGAAACACATTAGTTAGTGCGCCCTCCGCAGTAATCCGGCGAAACAGATTTGGGAGTTTTAAGGCGACTAGAAATGCATCTGAGGCAGCGCCAGCGCCAAGAACTAGAGCAAACAACACATCTCTTATAAGGCCTAGAATGCGGCTGATCCCTGTAAAAAACCCAACTTGCTTAAACCCACGCATTATTGAATTTGCTGAATTCCTAGGCGAGCTCATACTTACTCTTTATCTGACTGTTTTAATACCTGCAGCAAGGAGGTGCGTATTTTTTCAATCATCTTTTCTGTTGCTATTTTCATTCCGAAAATATCTTTTACATAAAATACATCAACCGCCCTATCACCATAAGTCGAAACAGACGCTGAATTAATTTGCAGCCCTAATTGTGCAATTTTTCTAGTGACATCATATAATAGCTGAGGCCTATCAGAGCCGCTAATTTCCAATACCGTATGGGTTTTGCTCATTTCGTTAGTAACACTTACCCGGGGCGCTGTTAGCATTGCCTTCTGACGTTTGGATATTGCTTTTGTCTTCTCGCCAAGCTGTTCTGTTAATATGAATTTACCTGCCAGCGTATCATCTATCATTTTTCTTATTCTAAATAAGGTTTCTTCTTCCTTTACAGCTGACTTATCATGTGTCTGGATCATAAATTCATCCAGAATGGTACCATCTTTACGGGTGTTTATTCTGGCATACACAATCTGACATCCAGCCATAGCAACAGCACCAGCTATTCTGCTAAAAAGCCCTGGATGATCTTGAGTAATAATGGTGAGCATGGTTGATTTGCTATCTTCTTTAACAGTTAACTCCAGACAAAGCGGGTGTTTTTCATCATAAAAGCGCTCTAGTAATTTACTATGAAGTAGATGTGTTTGAGCATCAAATGTCGACCAGTAAGAAGGATAAAAAAGCTCTTGATAGGCATCGAACTTCTCGTCAGTCCAGTTTAGCTCTTGCTGGATTATCGTTTTTGCCTTTGATTTTTCATGCTCTGACAAACCGCTTTCTGCCTGACTAGGCGCAAGCCCACCAAGGACACGCTCTGACTCGTAATATAACGCCCTCATTAGGCTTGCCTTCCATCCATTCCAAATATTTGGGCCAACAGCCCTTATATCCGCAACCGTTAGAACAAGAAGAAGCTTTAACCTCTCAAGAGATTGAACGTCCGCAACAAAATCCTGAATGGTCTTAGGATCATTCAGATCGTACCGAAACGCTATTGTACTGATCAATAAGTGCCACCTGATAAGCCATTTGACCGTTTCGGTTTCATCATCGGAAAACCCAAACCACGGGCAAAGTTTTTCAGCAATTTCAGCCCCTAAGATAGAGTGATCGCCGCCTTTGCCTTTGGCTATATCATGCAAAAATACCGCCATATATAGCACTCTTCTAGCATCGGTCTGATGTATTAAAGTACAGGCTAGCGGGGCTTCTTTTTTAATCTTTCCTGTTTCGATTTCATTCAGGATTTCAACAGCTTTAATGGTATGTTCATCCACGGTATAGCTATGATACATATCAAACTGCATCATACCTACAATATGGCCAAATTCGGGCAGGAATTTTCCAAGATATCCAGTATCACTCATCAATCGCAACACACGGCCTGCTGATTCTCTTGCTGTTAATACCTCCAAGAATAATCGTTTGCTCTCTTCTGTCTGGAGCTGCGCTACTGAGCAGGATTTAATAGCCCTTGTCATTCGCCTAAATGTTTCAGGATGAATGTCTGACTTATAAAACTGAGCGTGATGGAACAAACGCATAAGCAAATCAGGCTGGTCCCTAAACCGAATTGATGATGGCAAGCTTATTCGGTTTTTTACCACCTCAAATGGTGCTAATTTCGACTGGTTATAGAAACTGGCAAAATTTAGAATTCTTCCCAGTCCAAATATACCTTTATTTTCAAAGTCACTTTCTATTGCCGCACAAAATATTCTTGTGAGCGTACCTACTTGTCGTGCTGCTAAAAAATAGCGTTTCATGAAACGCTCTACGCCCCGCATACCTGCACGACCAGAAAACCCCATCAATGGAGCAATATCAATCTGGGCATCAAAAGTAAGGCGGTCATCTTCGCGTTTAGAGCGCAAATGCAGAAAACAGCGAACAGTCCATAGGAAGCGTTGAGAGGAAGCAAAGTTTTTTGCCTCTGCAACTCGTAACACACCGCGTTCTATTATCTCTTCAACAGAATTTACTTTATAGGCAAATTTAGCGATCCAAAATAACGTATGGAGATCCCGCAATCCCCCTTTTCCCTCTTTTATTTGAGGCTCAACCATATAGCGTGTGGCACCATGCTGTTTGTGACGGGTATCTCTTTCTTGCAATTTTTGAGTAACAAAATAGGATACCGGCTTACTTGCCATCCATATCCTTAAACGTGTTTCAAAATTTTTGAATAATCCAGCATCGCCGTGAATGTGTCTTATCTCAAGAAGTGTCGTCATTATAGTGACATCTTCACCTGCGGCTTCTAAACATTGGTCAATCGTTCTCGATGAATGGCCAACTTTCAAACCAAGATCCCAAAGAAGATAGAGAATATATTCAATTACCTGCTGATGCTGTGATAATCGGTCTTTCTGATATAAAAATAATAAATCAATATCACTATATGGTGAGAGCTCACCCCTGCCATAGCCGCCAACCGCCAAGATAGACAAACCATTAATTTTAACAGATTGTACGGCACCAAACCGAGCCGCAACTGTTGCATGAATAACCGATATTATATGGTCCATGATTACTGCATGGGCACCAACATATTCCGCCCCATCTTTTGTTTTATAAAGATTTTCGGCCAGTTTATCTTTTGCATCGTTAAGCGTTATCTTCAGGAGATCTAAGAATTTTTTTCTAAATTCAGCATCCTCTATTTCAGATTGGATTTGTTTTAGGGAATCTAAAAATTGGGTTGAGACCCATGAAGCATTCATATCAGAATATTCCGCTTCAACCGAGCTAATAGGCAAGGCCGGCAAGATAGTTTTTTGCGGTTTCTTGACAGTATTTGCATGGCTTTCTGCCATTATTCGTGACCTTCTTTGTATAATTTGTGAAGTTCATATAACACATTCAATGCTTCTTTTGGGGATAAATCATCTGGTTGAAGAGCCTGAAGCGATGCTAGTAATTCTTCGTGCTGAACATTAGTTTCTGGTGCTGTGGTTGGCATTAGCGTCTGGCTAAAAAGCGGCAGATTAACGCTATTATCAGCCCCAGATTGACCATCTCTCCATCCTTGGCGCTCCAATTCTGATAAAATGTTTTTAGCCCGCTCTATAACAAGTTCTGGCAAGCCCGCCAACTTAGCCACATGGATTCCGTAAGATCGTCCTGCCCTGCCTTTAGCAACCTGGTGAAGAAAGATAACGTGCTGGTTCCATTCTTTAATTAGCATATGATAACTCTCAACATCAGCAAGCGTATCTTCTAGAATAGTAAGTTCATGATAATGAGTGGCAAATAACCCGCGACATCTATTAACATTATGCAAATGCTCTAATGTAGCATGCGCAATAGAAAGTCCGTCATAGGTAGAGGTGCCGCGGCCTATTTCATCAAGTATCACAAGTGATTTTGGGGTTGCTTGATTTAAAATAACAGCAGTCTCAACCATCTCTACCATGAATGTGGACTGGCCTCTTGCCAAATCGTCTGATGCGCCCACTCTGCTAAATAATTTATCAACAATCCCTATCTCTGCTTTTTTTGCGGGAACAAATAATCCAGCCTGCGCCAAAATCACAAAATGTGCATTTTGCCGAAGAAAGGTAGATTTACCAGCCATATTAGGCCCGGTAACAAGCCAAATTTTTTGACCTTGTGTTAACGTGCAGTCATTTACCATAAAGGGCGTATCTTGGCCTGACATGGTTTCAACCACAGGGTGTCTGCCAGCTTCAATCATAAACTGGGTATCATTTTTGATATCAGGGCGAACATAATGATGCTGTTCAGCTAGCAAAGCTGTTGCTATCGCAACATCAATTTGCGCGATGATCGACGCACAACTGGCAATAGAGGCTTGGCATTCCAGCGTTTCTTCTACCAGCCCATTGAATAATGACAGCTCAATTGCAAGGGCTCTATCTGCGGCTGTTGCCAGCTCCCTTTCCAATTCGCCTAGCGCTGCAGTTGTAAAACGAACGGCTTGAGCTGTGGTTTGCCTGTGAATAAATTGCTCTTCTGACATAAGTTTGTCAGCGTGATTAGAGCGCACCTCTATGTGATAGCCAAGTACGTTATTATGTTTCACTTTAAGTGACGAAATACCTGTAGCTTCAGAATATTCTTGCTGTAGCAACGCAATATGGCGTCTGCTTTCATCCCGCAAATCACATAGGGAATCAAGTGCCGTATCAAAACCAGCGCGAATAAACTGACCTTCTCTTGGTAGCAGCGGTAAATTTTCTGCCAATGCGTCTTTTATTTTAAGAGACAGAGAATATGGATTGCTTACAACCCTGCCAATATCTGCCAGTAATTCTGGACTTGATATGGTAATGGCCTGTTCGATAATTTTTGATATTTGTTGGGCTTTTTCGATGGCGGTTGCAAGCGAAAACAAATCCCTGGGCCCGCCTCTGCCAACCGATAGACGGGCAAGTGATCTCTCAAAATCAGGAAGTCCTTTTAAAAGTTCGCCTATTTCCGTTTTTATAATATTCTGACTTAGAAACCAGCTAACAAGATCTAGACGCTCGTCTATTTCAGGCTTCACAGCCAATGGTGATGCTATCCTACTTGCAAGCAATCGCGCGCCAATCGCTGTCTTAGTCTTGTCTATTGTATCTAACAGACACCCTTTTTTCTCACCCGATAAAGTTCTGGTAATTTCGAGTGATCTGCGGGTTGCAGGATCTATCTCTAATATTCTGTTTTTATCTATCAAAATAGGAGGCACTAAAAATGGTTTTTCAGAAATTTGCGTTTGGCTTAAATAATTCAAAATGCCGTTAATTGCGGAAAACTGTGCACGCGAAAACGCTGTTTGATGCGCATCGTCACCAAAAAACGTTTTAATATTTTGTTCTGAATTGCTACTCTCAAAGCTGTAATTAGGAAGTGGAAAGGCACATGAGAAACCTTTAAGACAATCCACAATAGCAGCTTGGGTTTCTGGAAAAAGTATTTCAGCTGGATTAAGCCGCTCAATCGTTGTTAGAATTGATTCAAGCTTAACAGCTTGAACCTGAAAACTGCCCGTAGACATATCAGCCCACGCGATAGCAAATTCGCCATTTGCATGGCCTATCGCAGCAAGATAATTATTTTGTGTCGGAGCCAGCAGACCGTCTTCATTAAGGGTGCCAGCTGTTACCACTCGAACAACAGCACGTGGCAAGGGTCCTTTTCCGCCTCGTTTCTTAAACATTTCTGGCGTTTCAGCCTGCTCGCAAACCGCAACACGATGCCCAAGTCGAATTAACTTCTCCAGATACCCATCCATCGCATGAACAGGAACACCGCACATAGGAATGTCTTTGCCATCCATCTGTCCTCTTTTAGTTAATGCGATACCAAGTGATGCAGATGCGATTTCTGCATCGTGGAAAAACATTTCATAAAAATCACCCATGCGATAGAAAAGCAAAAAATCCTGATAGTGTGATTTCACATGAAGGAATTGTGCCATCATCGGCGTAGGCTTAGATGAAAAACTCACGCTCGTTATTTGTGATTGTGACATGGTATGTTATGATTTCAGCCAAAGATTGTTTGAGTTTTAAATACGTTAAAAGACAGGGATCAAAACCATCAAAATAGTGTATTCCAACAATTATATAATATCAACACAAGTAGGAACATAATGATCGATAAAATCAAGAGTTTAAAAGAAGATGCCATAACCTTTCACACAACTGGAAGGCCTGGAAAGCTTGAAATAACGCCTACTAAGCCTCTCAATACACAACGTGATTTATCACTAGCCTATTCGCCAGGTGTAGCAGAGCCGTGTCTCATTATAAATAAAGACCCCGAAACGGCCTATGATTATACAGCAAAGGGAAACCTTGTTGCGATTATATCAAACGGTACAGCTGTTCTGGGGCTAGGCAATATTGGAGCTGTCGCCTCAAAGCCTGTGATGGAAGGAAAAGCGGTTTTATTTAAAAAATTTGCTGATCTAGATGGCATCGATTTGGAAATTGACACCGAAGATCCTGATAAGTTTGTGGAGGCTGTATCCTTATTAGGCCCGTCATTTGGCGGCATTAATCTTGAAGATATAGCCGCGCCTGAATGTTTTATTATAGAACAGCGCTTGCGTGAAATTATGGATATTCCTGTATTCCATGATGATCAGCATGGTACTGCCATCATTACAGCAGCTGGTTTGATGAATGCATTACATTTAACAGGACGTGATTTCAAAGATATCAAAGTTGTATGTAATGGGGCTGGCTCTGCATCAATTGCGTGCGTTGAGCTTATTAAGGCTATCGGCGTGCCTCACAATAATATCATCTTGGTTGATAGAACTGGGGTGATATATCAAGGCCGCGAAAAAGGAATGAACCAATGGAAATCTGCGCATGCTGTAAAAACAAATGCGCGCAGCCTTGACGAAGCAATAGAGGGTGCAGATGTATTTTTAGGGCTTTCTGTTGCTGGCGCTGTAACCAAAGAGATGGTTAAAAAAATGGCGGATGAGCCCATTATTTTTGCGATGGCTAATCCAGACCCTGAAATATTACCTGAAGATGCAAAGGCCGCCAGATCAGACGCCATTATTGCAACTGGTCGCTCTGACTATCCAAACCAAGTTAATAATGTGCTTGGTTTTCCCTATATATTCAGAGGGGCATTGGATGTTCGTGCATCCGCAATTAATGAAGAGATGAAAATCGCTGCGGCGAATGCAATCGCAATGCTAGCCAGAGAAGATGTACCAGATGAAGTAAATAATGCTTATTCTGGGCAACCTCTTAAATTTGGCAGAGATTATATAATTCCTGCGCCGTTTGACCCCCGTCTTATATCTGCCATTTCTAGTGCAGTGGCACAAGCAGCCATGGATACAGGTGTTGCCCGAAAACCTATTAAGGATATGCAAGCCTATAAAAATGAATTATCGGCACGCCTTGACCCAACAGCGTCCTTTTTGCAAGAAATTTATAAACGAATTTCTGCTAAAAATGCCAGAGTTGTATTTGCAGAAGGTGAAGAAGAAGTGGTGATAAGAGCCGCACTTGCTTTTAGAAATAATGGCTATGGGCAACCAATCCTTGTTGGCCGAGAGCACAGAATAAAACAAGCCATTGAGCAACTTGGACTTGATGGTGCTGATGATTTACCAATCACAAATGCAAAAATATCAGACCAGAATGATGTTTATACAGAATCGCTTTATACAAAGCTTCAGCGAGAGGGATATCTCTACAGAGATTGTCAGCGAATGGTCAATCTAGATAGGAATATTTTTGGTGCGTGCATGGTTGTTAACGGAGAAGCTGATGCCATGGTAACAGGCGTTACTCGCTCATTCAAAGTTAGCTTTGAGCATGTTAGACGTGTCATAGATTCAAAAGACGAAGAAATCTTTGTTTCATGTTCGATGCTTATTTCAAAAGGCCGAACTGTTTTTCTTGGTGACACCTCAATATATGAGCGTCCTACAGCTGACCAGCTTGCACAAATAGCAATTTCTGTATCAAAGCAAGCCAAATTAATGGGTCACACGCCGCGTGTTGCATTATTATCCTTCTCTAATTTTGGAAATCCTTCGGGTCCTTCAACTGACCATATTGTTCAAGCTATCAAAAAACTTGATTCAATGGATGTTGATTTTGAATATGATGGTGAAATGAGTGCAGAGGTTGCCCTTAATTATGACCTGCAAAAACAAAGATATCCTTTTTGCAGATTAACAGGGCCTGCCAATATTTTAATAATGCCTGGCCTGCATTCTGCGAATATTTCATTTAAGCTTATGCAACAGCTTGGGGGGGGGTCTGTTATTGGACCAATGCTCATGGGATCACAGCACCCATTCCAGATTGTTCAAATGGGCGCACAGGTAAATGATATTGTAAATGCCGCTGCAATGGCCGTATATGAAACACTTTAACTGCCCATGTATTTGAAGTGGTTGTTAGCCTTTCTTAAACCCCATCTTACATATATATCCATTTTTGCAATCCCTATCTTACTTGCGGCCTGCGAGGGGTTACCTGTGAGCAATGAGAAGCCTGTATTTACCATTGCTAATATGCCCTCTGTTGCGCAAGATGAGACAGCCCCAATTAATGATGTGCAACCAGATATTCAGACCGCACAAACTGGTCTGTCAGAAGACAAGCAAGATGAGCTAGTATCGGAGACCCTTGAATTGGAGGCCCTTGAATCAGAGGACCCTGAATCAGAGAACCCTGAATCAGAAACTATTGAACCAGAGCCGGTAATAAAACAAGCTCTATCACCAGAAAAAATATCGCCAGAAAAAATATCTCCAGAGAATATATCACAAGAAAAGATAGCGGAGCCTGAATTGAAGCAACAAGGCAAAGCCCCTTCATTACCAGAACCGCTAACTAGCGCTGAAATAGCCTCTTTAATCACAATGCCCCCTTCCATTCAGGCACCCCCGCCATTAGAGCGTATAAGAATTGGGGCATTGCTAAATACTGACAGTAGCGCGCTTAAATCTATCATGGGGGTGCCAGATTTTATGCTCAAAAATGGGCAGATGAAATTATGGCAGTATGAGGTTGGCGAATGCATAATCGATTTTTATCTAAGACAAAAAGAATATGATTATAGTGTGACCTTTATTGATATACGAGCAAAGATGCTGGGCGATACAACCAATGAGCAAGCTTGCGAATCAGAGCTTACTCAAGCATTAAATTCTTAAATAGGCTTATCTCTTCTTAGCTAAGAATTTTATCTTTAAAGCGGCATAAATGCGAAATTGAACAGGCACTACATTCTGGTTTTCTAGCCTTACAAATATAGCGACCATGCAAGATTAGCCAATGATGAGCGCCTTTTTTCCATTTTTCTGGAACACGTCGAAGTAATTCTTTTTCCACGTCATCTGGGGTTTTTCCAGGGGCAAGCCCTGTTCGATTTCCAACTCTGAAGATATGTGTATCAACAGCAATTGTTGGAACGCCAAACGCCTCATTCATGACAACATTAGCTGTTTTACGGCCCACACCTGGCAATGCCTCAAGTGATTTTCTATCTTCTGGAACGCCGCTATTATGTGTATCAATCAGTATCTGAGACAGTTTATAAACATTTTCAGCCTTCGTATTATATAACCCAATTGTTTTGATATGTTGTTTAATCTTTGGAATGCCTAATGTCACCATTGCTTCTGGCGTGGATGCTGTTTGAAAAAGCGTTTTTGTTGCTTTATTCACACTTACATCTGTTGCCTGAGCAGATAACACAACGGCAACAAGAAGCGTATAAGGACTGTTAAATTCTAGTTCTGTTTTTGGGTTTGGGTTTGCCTTTGATAATATTTGAAATAGATATTCTATATCCGCCAAAGGCATTTTGCGTGGTTTTGATAAAGCTTTAGATACCATTTTTTCGAGTCCCTGATTTTATGGTAGATATATAGAGCCTGTAATAAGAAAGCAAAAAATATGGTTCATAATCCTGAAAAAACATACTGGCATCATGAAAAGCCAGATAGCAAACAAGAGATTATAACAATTACATTATGGCCATATCGCTCCCTTGGCAGTCGTGGATATTTATATCTTATGATGGGGTTTATTGGATTAATATTTATCCTATCATTATTATTTTATTCTCTGGGTGCTTGGCCTGTTATTGGGTTTTTAGGTATCGAAATAGGGTTGGTTTGGCTTGTCTTTCGAATGAATTATAATGCAGGCAGAAATTTTGAGCAAATTTCCATAACGCCAGAGGCAACCGCTGTTGAAAAAGTAGGCTGGCGCGGGGATAAGCGCCATTTTAATATCCCATCACCTTGGATAAAAGCCAGCTGTATAAAAGGAGAGGGACGGTCAGATAAGCTCATTCTTAAATATCACTCAGAACAGCTGGAAATTGGCTCGTTCCTGCCCCCAAGAGAAAAATCTTCTCTTGCAGATGCCTTAAATGAAAGTTTTGAGCGTATGCGCGGTGCGGCCTAGCCTAACACATCATCCATTGTAAAATAGCCGTTTAGGCCTTGCTGGCCTAATTTACCGACAATAAATTGAGCCGCTTTTAATGCCCCTCTAGCAAAAATAACCCTGTCTTTTGCCTTATGGGTTAGCTCAATGCGTTCATCCTTGCCAAAGAATATAACCGAATGCTCCCCAGCAACATCGCCGCCCCGAATAACCGAAAACCCGATATCACCTTGTTTTCGTGCACCCGTCAATCCATCACGTCCGCTGTCACGAACATCCCCTAGTAACACAGAGCGGCCTTCAGCTGCTGCCGCACCCAATGCCAGCGCAGTTCCAGATGGTGCATCAACTTTTTGATTATGATGAGTCTCAAGAATTTCGATATCCCAGCTTTCATCTAACATGGATGCAATTTTTTTTACCTGCTGTAGTAAAAGTGTCACCCCTATTGATGTATTTGCACAATAGATAATAGGTATGTGTCTGCCGGCATCTTCTATTTGTTTTTCCTGCGCTTGGTTTAAGCCAGTTGTGCCAATTACCATTGATGTGTTCGTCTCAACGGCTATTCTTAAATGTTCCATCGTGGCTTCGGGGCGTGTGAAATCAATAATAACGTCACTATTTCTGCCTAACATATCAGCAGAGGAGGATATTTCTATACCTGTCTTTTGAATACCCAAACTCTCAGAAACATCGTGACCAATTAAATTGGAATGAGGTGCTTCGGTTGCCGCTGTTATGGTAAACTGGTTTTCAGTTTGAACAAGACCAGCAATCATTTGTCCCATGCGCCCCCCAAAACCAGGAAGCGCAACTTTGATTGGAGCAGACATCTTTTTCCTATCCGTTGTTTTTTTTAAGTGTTAGCAGGGAAACAGCGTACTGGCTAGGGGGGCTAGCTATTTCCAAATATGCGCTTAACCCGTTTCATAAAGCTATCTGTCTCTGGAGAAACATCGCCTTTTTCATCAAAACTTTTTAGTAATTGTTTTTGCTCATGGGTAAGTTTTGTTGGAGTCTCCACATGAATTTCAACAATCTGATCCCCCGTTCTATTGCCACGAAGACCAGGCATGCCTTTGCCACGCATCCTGAACTTTCGGCCTGACTGAGTGCCAGCTTCAATCTTAAGTTTGGTTAGTTTTCCGCTTAATGTCGGCACCTCTATTGAGCCTCCAAGAGCCCCTGTAACCATTGGAAGAGGAACTTTTACGTATAGGGTATCGGCATCGCGTTGAAAAATTGGGTGCTCGTCAACCGAAATGAAAATATATAAATCTCCTGATGGCGCCCCTCTTAATCCAGCCTCTCCTTTTCCTGACAGACGAATCCTTGTACCGGTATCCACACCTGCAGGCACTGTTACAGATAATGTCTCAATTTTCTGCACTCTGCCTTGTCCACGGCAAGATTTACATGGGTTTGATATAGTCTGTCCTGCACCCTGACACGCACTACAAGTCCTCTCAATCGTGAAAAACCCTTGCTGCGCGCGCACCTTTCCATGACCGCCACATTGCGTACAGGTTACAGGCTTACTTCCCTTAGCAGCCCCTGTTCCAGTACAATCATCACACGTAGCAGATACGGTGATTTGTATATCCTGATTACACCCTGTAAAGGCATCTTCCAACGAGACAGATAGATCATATCTAAGATCGGCTCCTTTTCGGCCCTGCCTTCCCTCATTTGAGCCACCCGAAAATTCGCTGAACATCTGATCAAAAATATCAGAGAAGCCACCCCCGCCAAAACCGCCCCCTGAGGAGAAGCCGCCGCCGAAACCGCCGCCAGACTGGTCGAATGCCGCATGACCTAATCTGTCATAAGCCGCTCTTTTTTGGGGATCTTTTAAAATTTCATATGCTTCGGAGGCCTCACGAAAGCGCTCTGCTGCCACGTCATCATCTGGATTTCTGTCCGGATGGTTTTGCATCGCCAATTTACGATACGCAGATTTTATATCTTTTTCATCTGAATCACGGCTGATGCCTAGAACTTCGTAAATATCTCGCTTTGCCATATCGGTTAACCAACTTTAGTTAGACTTACTTCATTTATGAAAAGTCTGAAAATAAAACAGCCATGTGCATAATATCTCGACACAAGATAGAATGCGCATGGCCTTCAGCTAATAAAGGCTAATTAGCTTTCTTTATATCATCATCTTCATCGTCAATTTCTTCAAACTCAGCATCAACTACTTCGTCAGATGTCTCACCTGCAGCTTGGTCTGAGGCAGGCTCTGCATCGCCCTCAGCACTATAGGCTGCTTCTCCAAGTTTCATCATTACGGTTGAAAGAGCCTCTGTTTTTTCCTTAATCAGTGTGTCATCTTCACCTTCTAAGGCAGCCGTAACATCTGCTATTGCAGCTTGTACTTCAGATCGCAATCCTTCATCTGCGTTATCACCAAGGTCAGAAAGTGTCTTTTCTGCTGTATGGGTTAATGCTTCTGCCTGATTGCGTGTTTCCACGGTCTCTCTTCGCTTTTTGTCATCTTCAGCATATATTTCAGCATCTTTAACCATTTTATCAATTTCATCTTCTTCTAATCCACCAGATGCTTTGATCGAAATAGCTTGCTCTTTTCCAGTGGCTTTATCTTTGGCACTGACTTTAACGATACCATTAGCGTCAATATCGAATGTAACCTCAATCTGAGGCACCCCTCTTGGCGCGGCTGGTATACCTTCAAGGTTAAACTGACCAAGAGGCTTATTATCATTCGCCATTTCGCGCTCACCTTGACAGACCGAAATTGTTACAGCTGACTGGTTGTCATCTGCGGTAGAAAATACCTGACTTTTCTTGGTTGGAATTGTTGTGTTTCTGTCAATTAGTCTAGTAAACACACCGCCTAATGTTTCAATTCCAAGAGAAAGAGGGGTGACATCTAATAGAAGTACATCTTTAACGTCACCTGTTAAAACGCCAGCCTGAATAGCAGCGCCACATGCCACAACTTCATCTGGATTAACACCGCGATGGGGCTCCTTACCAAAGAATTTCTCTACAGTTTCAACAATCTTAGGCATTCTTGTCATACCACCAACCAAAATCACTTCGTCAATTTCAGAAGCGGCAAGACCGGCATCCTTTAGTGCTTTTCGGCACGGCTCAAGACTCCTCTCAACCAAGCTAGAAACAAGGCCTTCAAGCTTGGCACGAGTCATCTTAACGTTTAAGTGCTTCGGGCCTGACTGGTCAGCTGTTATAAATGGCAAATTGACATCTGTTTGAACTGCGCTTGATAATTCTATCTTTGCTTTTTCTGCAGCTTCTTTTAAACGCTGCAATGCCATTCTATCATCTCGCAGATTAATGCCTGTCTCTTTTTTGAACTCATCAGCCAGAAAATCAATGATGGCTTGGTCGAAATCTTCGCCGCCAAGAAAGGTGTCGCCATTTGTTGACTTAACCTCAAAGACGCCGTCCCCTATCTCCAAAATGGACACATCAAACGTACCGCCCCCTAAATCAAACACAGCAACAATTCCAGATTCTTGCTGATCTAGACCATAAGCAAGTGCAGCAGCTGTAGGCTCGTTAATAATTCTTAGAACCTCAAGTCCCGCAATTTTTCCAGCATCTTTTGTTGCTTGTCTTTGTGCATCATTAAAGTAAGCAGGCACGGTAATAACCGCTTGGTCTACTGTCTCGCCAAGGTAACTTTCAGCATCTTCTTTAAGCTTGCGAAGAATAAAACTAGAGATTTCAGAAGGAGAGAACTCCTTAGTGTCAATATCAATCCATGCATCTCCGTTCTTGGCTGGCTTTATTTTAAACGGAACCAAACCTGCAAAACTTTTCGTTGTTGCATCATCAGACCGGCGACCTATCAGCCGTTTAACAGCAAAGATTGTTTTCTCAGGATTGGTTACAGCCTGTCTTTTTGCAGCTTGACCAACTACCCGCTCCTCATCCTCGAGAAAGGCAACCATCGATGGCGTGGTTCTGCTTCCTTCAGCATTTTCAATTACTTTAGGTGCCTTGCCATCCATAACAGCAACGCAGGAGTTTGTCGTTCCTAAATCAATTCCAATTACGCGACCCATTTTTTTATTCCTTTAAAACTATCAATTCTTGTGGCAAGGGATAATTTATTTATTAAAAATCCACATCTAATCCACATATAAGTGCTGTTTGCCAGCATGCAAGGCCATCAAGTTGAAAGACAGCCTAAAATTTACCTTTATGCCTGTTTATCAACAGAACTGCTATCATCTGTTTCTGTCGAGCTAACTTTTTTCGAAACGCCAACCATCGCTGGGCGAATAAGTCTGTCATGGAGCAAATATCCTGGTTGTGCCACCTGAACCACTGTTCCAGCCTCTACCTCATTATTAGGCACTTCGAACATTGCCTGATGATGATTATAGTTAAACTTCTCACCGATCGGATTAATCTTGGTGATGTGATGACGCTGTAAGATAGTGTCGATTTCAGTTGAAATCATTTCTACCCCAACCAGTATATTTTTTAAATTCTCGTCAAAATCGCTTTTATCTTCTGGTGCCAGAGAAACCGCCTGCGATAAATTATCAAAACAAGAAAGCAAGTCGCGGGCAAATGACAGGTGCCCGTACTTATTGGCTTGTGCAACATCTCGCTCACTGCGGCGTCTCATATTCTCAACATCCGCAAGCGCTCTTAAAAGCTGATCCTTCATCTCATCTGCAGAACCAGAAGATTCTGCTGCTTCCTCCATATCTTCATCAGCCAACTGCTCTTCTGCTACTGCTTCAGAGCTGTTTTCTGCCGAAGAATAAGAAGGATCAACTGACTGTTCTTCCTTATCAGGAGAGGGGTTTTGTTCGTGTGCAATATCTTCTGGTGTTGGTGTTTTTTTATCTGGCATATCAATCCCGAATTTTTTTCATCATAACAACTGACAGGTATTTGGGAATTATAATGCTACTTGCCAAGGGGCAAGGGCGTTTTTTATTAAATTAAAATTCTTAACACCTCAGCATGATAATCTTTCCTATTCTAGAAAACGAGATATCGCTTCTGATGTATAATCAACCATCGGTATGATTTTAGCATAATTCATATGTCTTGGCCCAATAACCCCTATCGCACCTATAATATTATGTTTGATATCGCGATATGGGGACAAGACCATAGAACAGCCTGTCTGCTCAAATAAGGGATGCTCCGATCCGATATAAATTTGTAATCTCTGAGCCGAGCTTACTTCTTCAACAAGCTCCTGCATTTGTTTTCTAAGTTCAATCACATCAAAGAGGTTTCGAAGCTGATCTATATCACTTTTAGTTTTCACATCTGCCAGCAAATTGGACTGACCATGTAATATAAGGGACGCATCATTGCCTCCTTCGCCATCAGACCATGCAGCAATACCACGGGCCACTAGTTGCGAGCTCAAAGTATCAATCTCATTAGAGTTATGGTCTAAATCTTGAAGTATTTCCGCATTTATTTCTAAGATAGATTTTCCCCGATAATAATGATTCATATAATTGGTAGCTTCTTGAAGCGCAGATGAGGGCACTAATTCTGGTTTTGAGATAAGTCTATTTTCCACATGACCATTTGAAAACACTAATATAACAAGTAATTTATGGCCGCCTATTTCTATAAATTCTATGTGATTTATCGTTAACTCTTCTGTTGGGGACACAACAAGAGAGGCGCATTTTGACAAGCCAGATAATGCATGTGTTGCATTATCTAAAACCTGAGATACGCTTAAGCCTTTTGATTGAGAGGCATCATCAATGGAAAGCTGTTCTTCTTTTGTAAGCTCTCCTCTCATTTCCATAAGGCCATCTACAAAAAGCCGTAAGCCAGCATGTGTTGGAATACGACCCGCTGATATATGGGGTTGATATAACAGGCCCGCATTTTCAAGTTCAGCCATAATAGAGCGAATAGTAGCAGATGAGAAATCACCGCCCCTAGTTTGTGAGATCTTAGCAGAGCCAACCGCCGTTCCAGTTTCAAGATAACTCGTTACAATCTGATTAAAAATCGCATGAGAACGGTTATTCAGAAAAGCAAGGTGATTTGATTTATTCATCGTCCATTCCCAATATAGCAAATCTAATGATATAGCGAACCTATGATTAAAACAGGTAATTAAAATAGGGCATTATCTTAATTTAGCTAGTTTAGCTTGCCTGATTAGCATATCACCCCTATTTTGAAAAACCGATAAAATAAAATATAAGAGTTAATATGAACCAGTCTCTAGACCTTACTACCAGACCTTCTGGACGTGCCTTAAACGAATTACGTGCTATTCAATTGACACCGCATTTTGCAAAACATGCAGAAGGCTCCTGTCTGGTTGAATTTGGTGATACTCATGTTTTATGCACTGCTAGCATAGATGAGAGAGTACCCCCATTCCTCAGAGGACAAATGCGCGGCTGGGTTACTGCAGAATATGGAATGCTTCCACGCTCCACCCATAGCAGAATGGATAGAGAAGCACATAAAGGAAAACAGTCTGGCAGAACTATGGAAATTCAGCGCCTTATTGGGCGCTCCCTTCGCGCAGTAACAGACTTATCCAAGTTAGGGGAACGACAAGTCGTCATTGACTGCGATGTTTTACAAGCAGATGGTGGTACTAGAACCGCTGCCATTACCGGCGGCTGGGTTGCATTAGCGATTGCTATTGAAACTCTTCTGCTTCAGGGAAAAATAACGGCATCGCCTCTTATCGAACAGGTAGCTGCTATTTCTTGTGGCATTCATAATAATCAAGCTGTGTTAGATCTGGATTATGCAGAAGATAGTACCGCACAAGCAGACGCTAATTTTGTCATGACAACAAGTAATCAAGTCGTCGAATTTCAGGCGACAGCAGAAGATACCCCTTTCGATAAATCCCGTTTTGACGACATGTGGCTGCTAGCGCAGCAAGGATGTGCTATTCTATTTGATAAGCAGTTAAACGCAACACGTCAGGAGAGGCCATAAAAAAATGGCGCGGCAGTTTACTGAGTCAAAAATTGTGATTGCAAGCCATAATGCTGGCAAAGTTAGCGAGATAGCTGACCTGCTTGAGCCGCTTGGAGTGTCTGTAATCTCTGCAGGAGAAGCTGGATTACCAGAGCCAGAAGAAACCGGTAAAACCTTTATTGAAAATGCTGAACTTAAAGCAAAGGCTGCGGCAAGCGTATCTGGGTTGCCTGCACTTGCTGATGATAGCGGTCTTTCTGTATCTGCTCTTGGCGGGGCGCCTGGTATTTATTCCGCAAGATGGGCAGGCGAAAACAAGGATTTTGAAAGTGCGATGAAGCGGGTTGCAGATGCTCTGTTGATGAGTGGTCAATATGATAAAACCGCCCATTTTCACTGTGCCCTTAGTTTGTGCTGGCCTGATGGTGCGCTTGAAACTTTTGAAGGCGTTTTAGCAGGCGAGCTTATCTGGCCAGCAAAAGGAGATAGGGGATTTGGGTATGATCCTATGTTTGTGCCTAATGGGTATACACAAAGCTTTGGCGAAATGGACCCTGATAAAAAGCATGCGATGAGCCATCGCTCCATTGCATTTCAGAAATTGCTAAGCACATGCTTTCAGAAATAGCCTCACCCTCAAATAGATTTGGGATCTATGTCCATTGGCCGTTTTGCGTGTCGAAATGCCCCTATTGTGATTTTAATTCACATGTCAATAAAGATATAGATGTACCTAAATGGAAGCAGGCCTATATATCTGAGCTTCACTGGATGGCCAGATTATATCAAGAAAAGGCAAAAAACCCTGGGCAGGTAGATTCGGTTTTTTTTGGCGGTGGAACGCCTACTTTAATGCCTGTCTCTATTATTGAAGAAATATTAGAGACGATTGACACATTATTTCCCCTTGCTTCAAATGTTGAAATAACAGCAGAGGCTAACCCGTCTTCAACCGAGACTCAAAAATTAGCTTCTTTTAAATCTGCTGGCATCAACCGGATTTCTGTTGGCGCCCAATCTTTGAATCCAAAAACACGCCACTTCCTTGGAAGAGCGCATAGTAATCAAGATATTTACAATGCGTTACATGCGGCTATGGGATTGTTTAACCATGTTTCCGCTGACTTTATCTACGGGATGCCTGAACAAACAGCTTCTGGATGGATGGATGAGCTTGAACAAATTATACAATTAGGCTTATCTCATATTTCTGCTTATCAGCTGACAATTGAACCTGGAACACAGTTTTATACTCGCAGTAACAAAGGAGAAATCCTAACATGCAATGATGAGATTATGGCTGATTTATATGAATTAACCACAAATATGCTCTCCAGTAACGGGTTTGAGTTATATGAAGTTTCAAACTACGCAAAACCAGATGCTTGCTGTCGCCATAATTTAATATATTGGAACGCTCAAGACTGGCTTGGAATAGGTCCTGGCGCTCATGGCAGATTTACACTTCCAGATAATCGGCGATGGCATAGTCAAACAAGAAGAAGCCCAGAGGGGTGGCTGAGCGCTATTCAAGATAGGCAACATGGTATCGATATTCATAATGAAGATGATGAAGTGGAATTTGCTAGAGAAATTATTTTAATGGGCCTCAGACTGTCATCTGGTATAAATCTGCCAGATTGGCTTTTTGAAAAAGAGAGCCTTATTAACGTAAACTGGCTACAACAATTCAAAGAAGATAACTTAATTGCTCTACATAACAACCATATTAAAGTTACACCCAAAGGCCGGTTGCATCTCAATTCTATCATATCAAAATTATTGAATTGAGGGTTGAACAAGAAGATTATCTGATATTTCCATTATTTCAAACACGCGTTCTGTTAGTCCAGATTCTGACATTTTAAATTGTCCGCTAAATCCAATAAATCCGGGTTGAGTTGCAAGATCATCTACCAATGGAATAGGCGCATTATCGACAGCCGTTGCTATCACAAGGGCGCTTGCATCAAATGATATCTTTGCAAGATCGTTTGATTCAAACGTAAATTCAGATTGCCAAACATTATTAAACTTTTCTTCTGCTGGCCTTTTTGGCAATGTTAAAATGGCATTTTGCAAAGAAGGTTCATTTAACATTTTCGGCTGATTCCATTTATCAATTCCCATAAATAAGGCTCTATCAGGACCAAGATCATAATAAGAAAGAATGGGTGCAACCTGTAAGATGAAATCTGTGTCGCCTGCAATGATTACGGTATCATATGCTGGCGGCGGAAGCGTAAGCGGGTCTTTGCTTGTATCTACATATTTGGCGAATGTTTTTATCTGACTTAGCAATTCTTCTTGTTCCATCTGAGAAATATTATCCAGCTCAAAGACGGTTCTTGCTGATAACCCATAGTCAGCCAATTGGTTTATAGCGGCATTGGTTATTTTTTTTCCAAGTTGAGAGTTGGCGCTCAAAATACCAAAATTCTGTTTTCCTCTTGCTACTGCAAAATCAACTAGTTGAGAAATCTGCTGCTCTGGCAAGTAGCCCAACACCCAAACACCTGGCTCTGCAACATCTATATTGTTGGAAAATGACAGAACCGGAATATTGGACGCCTTTAATAGTGGTTTAACAGCAGAAACTGAATCAGAAAATAGCGGGCCGATTACAACATCGACATTATTAGAAATAGCCTCGTTGGCTGCATTAACAGCCTGTTTGCCGCCAGCTGTATCGAAATACAACAATTCGATATTTGGATTTCGCATTTTGAAAAAGGCTAGCTCAGAGCCCCCTGAAATCGTATTTCCAAGATAGGAAAAAGAACCAGTTAACGGAACTAACAAACCTATTTTAAACCTAGATTTTTTTGCAGCTTTGTCTGCTTCGTCCATGTCCTCAATTCGGGTTTGAGGGTCTATTTGAATTGGCTTTGCTCTTCGTGCCAGCATCTCAAAGGCTGCCTCTAATGCAGCCTTTTTCAAGTTGGTTTGTTGGTCATTATTCTCGTCTGGAGTTTGTATTTGTGGCGTATTATCTGACGGCGGTACCGCATCGAACTTATCTCCTAGTGTTGGAGCTGTTGGCGCTAACGCAAGTTGAACCTCTGCCTCTGGTATTGCGTTAATAGCTGGTACAACATCTTCATCAACTGGTTTCTGTTCAAAAACGCCCGCTGTCTGTTCAATGTGCTCTATCGCATTGTCGATCTCATTATCAATCTGCGTAACAGGAGCAGTTGAAGCCTCCTCAATTTGATTGTTTTTATCTATTTCTGTTTTTGGATCGATGGTTGCGCTAGGGGGAAGCGTGTCAACGTCCTCAATATAAATAGTTGTTACAACCGGGCCTGTTCCTTGTTCCTGACATCCTATAAGAACAAACAATGACACTATAAAGAACGGAATATTACGCATATTTGTAACGTTACAAAAATTGGTAAGGCCCACAAACAGTTTGAAATAAGTACTATTTGTTTTAGTGTATATAGTGAACATCATAAATTCGTTCCGAAATTTCAATTATAGCTCATTACCTAGTAATTTATTCAGTTTAAAAAGCCATCTACCCTAAAATCAACCAACAGGTTTTGTAATATTCTGTTCCGTTGTTTAATATATACTTCAAAAACATCCTTTAGGGAAAAAATTAATGTTAGTGATAATAGCAACCCCTATTGGTAATGTCGAAGATATGTCTGTTAGAGCAGCCAACGCTCTTCGAGATGCCAATATTATAGCCTGCGAAGATACCCGAACTACAAAGAAATTATTACGGCTGTTGGATATAGAAGTGCCTGGAAAGTTTATTGCTTATCATGACCATAATGGGGCATCGATAAGACCATTTCTTTTGTCTGAACTGCAACAAGGAAAGGTTGTTGCATTGGTAAGTGATGCTGGCACCCCTTTAATCTCAGACCCTGGATTTAAACTTGTTGAGGCGTGCCATGAGAAGAATATTCGCGTGACAGCAATGCCAGGGCCTACTGCCCCCATTATGGCACTAACAGTATCTGGGTTACCGACAGACAAATTTACATTCAACGGATTTGTGCCCGCAACATTAGCTGCCAGCAGAAAATCTATCCTGCAAACATCAAATTCTCAATTAACACAAATTTGGTTTAGCACAGCGTCCAAGCTACTTACCCACTTGAAAACAATGCTGTCTATTTATGGAAATAGGCGTGCTGTAGTAGCAAGGGAGCTCACAAAGCTTTATGAGGAAGTTCGAAGCGCCCCTTTAGAAGAGCTTATATCTCATTATGAAAAATCAGGACCACCCAAAGGAGAAATTGTTCTTGTTATTGCTGGTGAGCTTGGTGAGGCATTACCAAAAGATTCTATTCAAATCGATGTGTTATTAAAAGAGGCACTGCAACGATTAAGCTTGCGAGATGCTGTTAACGAGGTTTCAATTTTAACTGGAATGCAAAAAAAACAAGTCTATGGACTTGCGTTAACCATTATGAATTCGAAAACACAAAATTGATAAACATAAATAGATGAACATAAATAGATGAACACAGCACGGCAGCGCTCGGAAAAGAATGGCAGGCGTGCAGAAATACTAACTATTTTTCTATATCGATTAATGGGCTGGCGACTTATCAAAAAAAGAGCCAGAACCCCTTTTGGTGAAATTGATATAATAATGCGCAAATACCAACGGCTAAAATTCATCGAGGTAAAATATAGACGCCGAAAACCTTATAAAGAATGGCTAATTGGGCTGGAGACCGTTTTGCCCTCATTCTCGCAACAACAACGCTTAAAGCGCGCCATTATCTATTTCTTCTCTAACTATAGTGAAAACAACCGCTATAATGATTGTATGCTTTCGATAGAAAGTGACATTATATTATGGAATGGCTGGTTTTACTTCGATATTAAAAAAGATGTCATGGAATCCGAATCTGCATTCTGATATAAGATATTGAATATCTGATTATGAATAATTCGTATCAAAGGAAATACGTAGATGTTTAACAGAATTTTCTCAGCGATAATACTTACCATAATTGCCGTTCAGCTGTCTGGATGTGCTGGTGCTATTTTAGCAGGGGGTGCAGCTGCTATCGGGGCTTCAAGTTCAGAAAAAGGGTTTGCTACTTCTATAAATGATACCTCTATCTCTCTTAAAATCAGAGATAAATTTGTTCAGACAGATATGGATTTGGTTGAGGGAATATCAATTCAGGTAGATGATGGTAATGTTCTTCTGGTAGGTAGGATCGAAAATCAAGAACTAAAAGTAAAAGCAAGTAAATTAGCTTGGGAAGTTCGCGGGGTTCGTTCTGTTATAAATGAGATTGAAATAGCTGAAAAAGTATCTCTGAAAGATAGGGCTAAGGATGCAGCTGCAGCTGCTAATCTTCGCCGGTTATTAATTACCGATTTGAACATAAACTCACTTAACTATTCTATCGAAGTTGTTAGCGGAATTGTCTATCTTACTGGAATTGCAAAAGATGAAGCTGAGCGTGACAGGGTGATAGAGCATGCCCGTAATTTATCCTACGTAAAGCGAGTGGAAAATTATGTTATTCTTCAAGATGACCCGCGCGATTAGTACATGACAAACCTTCATATTGCCATCCAAATGGATCCTATTGATGAGGTTGATATTAATGGGGATACAAGCTTCAGACTTGCCTTGGAAGCACAGAGGCGAGAACATCTTGTTCACGTTTATCGGCCAGAGGATTTAAGCTGGGAAGAGGGTGTGGTTAGCGCAAAAGTACAGGCGGTAACATTAAGGGATGTGGTTGGCAATCATGTAACCATTGGCCCTTCAAAAACCACCCCATTAGAAATATTTGACGTCATATTAATGCGTCAGGATCCCCCCTTTGATATGGCTTATATTACAGCTACTCATCTGCTAGAACAGCTTCCAAAAACAACGCAAGTAATTAACAACCCAAGAGAAGTTCGAAACGCACCAGAAAAACTTCTGGTTACTAATTTTCTTGATCTAATGCCTCCTACATTAATCAGCAGCGATCTTGAAAAAATAATGTCCTTTCGAGCGAAGTATAAGGATATTATTATCAAGCCACTTTATGGAAATGGCGGTGCTGGTGTATTCAGGCTTCAAGCCAATGACCAAAATCTAAATTCTTTGCTGGAGATGTTTTCTGGCATCAGTAGAGAGCCTTTAATGATTCAAGCATACCTACCAGCTGTGCGAAATGGTGATAAGCGCATTATGATTGTTGATGGTAGGGCTGTTGGTGCTATTAATCGAATTCCTGCAGAAAACGAAGCGCGCTCCAATATGCATGTTGGGGGTAGGGCAGAGCCGTGTGAGCTTACAGACAGAGATCACTATATTTGTGAGAAGATTGGACCAACGCTTAAAGCGCGCGGGCTATTATTTGTAGGAATTGATGTTATTGGCGATTATTTAACGGAAATTAATGTTACGTCACCAACCGGAATACGAGAAATCGAACGATTCTCAAATGTTAATATTGCTGAATTAACGTGGGAAATAATTGAAAAGAATGCTGCAAAACTAAGAGCAAACTAGAAAAGCCCCGCTCGGTTTTACTTCTTGTTTTATGTCCTAATAGATTGAATTCGATAACTAAGCGCCTCTGCCAAATGATGTGGGTATAACACATCCTTATTTTCCAAATTCTGTATCGAAGTTGCAACTCTTAATATCTTGTGAAAACCACGCGCCGTAAGCGCAAATTTATCAATAGATTTATGCAATAATTCGTTCGCTTCATCTGTTAATTCAAAATCAAAATCAGCTGATAATTTTGCGTTTAATTGTGCCTGTTTTCTGTGTTTGGAACTTTGCTGCGCACGTGCGTTTTTTACTCTTGTGCGGATTTGGGCACTTGTCTCGCCTGTTTCAAGTGATAAGAGTTCACTTGCTGATAAGCTACCCAGAAAAATTATCATATCGAATCTATCTAACATTGGTCCAGATATTCTATTCTGATATTGCACCGCGCAGTCTGGCGCTCTAGAACATGCCCTATTTGGATCAGAAAGAAACCCGCATCTGCACGGGTTCATCGCTGCAATTAACTGAAAAGAAGCAGGGTATCTGATCGTTTGATTGGCTCTGGCGATAACAACTTCTCCTGTTTCAAGCGGTTGCCTTAAACTATCTAATGCACTGCGTTGGAATTCAGGCAGCTCATCTAGAAATAACACACCATTATGAGCGAGGGATACCTCACCTGGCTTGGATTTTTGACCGCCTCCAATCAGAGATGCCATCGAAGCAGAGTGATGGGGATCTCTAAATGGCCTATTAGAAATAAGGCCTTGCTCTGGAAGCGTGCCGTTAATGGAATGAATCATTGTAATTGATAGAGCTTCGGCTGCGGATAATTCTGGTAATATGGATTTCATTCTTTCTGCGAGCATTGATTTTCCAGCCCCTGGTGGGCCTATCATTAGCAAATTATGACCGCCAACCGCGGCTATTTCCAAAGCGCGCTTTGCGGTTTCCTGACCTTTTATATCTGCCATATCAGATTTTTGTTTTTCAGGTTCACTCAGCTTAGCAACCGGGTAATTAAGCGGCAAAATTCCACGAAGATGATTGCATAAAGCATGTAGCGTAGGGGCAGCAATTATTTTCAGCTCGTTAGCCCAAACGGCCTCTGCGCCATTTGATTCAGGACAAATCAGGCACATATCTTTTTCGGATGCAGACATTGCAGCCAGCAAAACACCAGATACGGATAATATAGAGCCATCAAGTGACAGCTCTCCTAGAATAATGGTTTCGTCCAAATATTCCTGAGGCAAAGCGCCCATTGCTATCATAATTGCAAGTGCAATTGGCAAATCAAAATGAGCGCCTTCTTTAATCATTCCTGCCGGAGATAAATTAACTGATATTCTCTTTGGTGGCAGGGCCAGGCCCATATTTGACAAGGCTGCTCTTACTCTCTCTTTAGATTCTGCAACTGATTTTGAGGCTAATCCAACAATAGTTATACTTGGAAGACCGGTAGATATATGAACCTGCACAAGTACGTCATTTGCAAAAAGCCCACTAAAAGAGACCGTTTTTACAGTGGAATTCATGATTATTTGCCTTACAAACTGTCATAATGAGATTCCACATTAACCTGTAAGTGCGAAGAAATGATTAAGCTTGGTATAGGCTTATGAATGCATATGCATAATTAGCGAGCGCGCATCGGGCCAATAGGCTCTCCGCCGAGTATGTGCGCATGAAGATGCGGTACTTCTTGATGACCAAAGCCGCCGATATTGGTTATTAGACGATAGCCATTTTCAGATGCCCCCGTTAGCTTGGCTGCATTTCCTATCGCTACCAAAAAAGCAGCTTGTTCTTCTGATGACGCATTTTGGGCAAAATCATCCATATCTATATAGGCCCCCTTGGGAATAATTAATACATGGATGGGGGCTTGTGGATTTATATCATGGAAGGTTAATGTGTAATCACATTCATCCAGCTTTTTGCATGGGATTTCGGAGCGAAGAATTTTAGCAAAAATATTATTGGTATCATATAAAGGATGTGTCATTTCTGGCCTCCATTCATGATTTTATATTGAAGTTTTAGGTCGGTTTTGTTTTTCAGCATGACCTGAAACACCTTCACGGCTCTCTAATTCAGATAACACGTCCGAGAACGAAATATCTGCTGCTGCAAGTACAACCAGATAATGATACAACACATCAGCAGCTTCTTTTGTTGCGCCGTTACTGTCCCCTTTCATAACATCTATTAATAGCTCTGTTACTTCTTCGGCAAGCTTGCAGATTGGTTTTTCTGGAGCATGTGCTAATAGTGATGCGGTATAGCTACTATCAGCATGTGCTGTTTTGCGCTCTTCTATCGTTTTTAATAATTTCTCTAACGCTGAAAAGGTCATCTCTAGCTCCTTCTTATGTAAGATTGGCTTATATAGACTTGGCTTATTGCTACAAGAACTCATTTCGTATCGTTATTCCGGCATTACTCATGGCTTCTTTAACTTCCTTTATGGATATTTCTCCAAAATGAAAAACAGAAGCTGCCAATACAGCAGAGGCATGACCAACGCTCACAGCGTCAACAAAATGATCAACCCTACCCGCTCCTCCAGATGCTATAACTGGAATCGTTACAGCATCGCAGACAGCTTTTAGCATAGGTAAATCATATCCCTTTTTGGTACCATCGCCATCCATAGAGGTAAGTAAGATTTCTCCTGCCCCTAATTTAACAGCTTCTTCTGCCCATTTTATAGCATCTATCCCTGTTGGCTTTCTGCCCCCATGCGTAAATACTTCAAACATACCATTTTCATTGGTTTTCGCATCAATTGCAAGAACAACACATTGTGCCCCGAATTTGTCAGCTGCTCTTGATAACAAGTATTTATCGCCAACCGCAGCCGAATTTACAGAAACTTTATCTGCACCTGATAGCAACATGCGCCTGAAATCTGCAACTTCTCTTACGCCGCCCCCAACTGTTAAAGGAATAAAGCAGTTTTCCGCTGTTTTGGAAATCACATCATAAATCGTCTCGCGATTTTCATGACTTGCTGTAATATCAAGAAAACAAAGCTCGTCTGCACCTGCTGCATCATATAATTTTGCTTGCTCAACTGGATCGCCCGCATCGACTAAATTAACAAAATTAACGCCTTTAACTACTCTGCCTGCATGCACATCAAGACATGGAATGATTCTAGAAGCGAGCATACTATCTATCCTCTAGCGCTAACCGGGCTGCTGTTTCAATTGCATCTTGAAGAGATAAGCGACCATCATATAATGCGCGCCCGGTTATGACACCATCAATACCAAAATGGGCCAGTCTTGCGCATGCCTTTATATCTTCTATTCCGCTAACCCCGCCAGACGCAATTACAGGAATATCAATTGCCTGTGCTAGGGCCGCTGTAGCTTCAGCATTTACACCTGTTAATGCTCCGTCACGGCTAATGTCTGTGAAAATAATTGCAGCAACACCACAATCCTCAAATCGCTTGGCAAGTTCTATTACAGAAACGCTGCTTACCTCCAACCACCCCTCTGCTGCTATCATACCATCCTTGGCATCAGCACCAATTGCAATTCTTCCTTCAAATAATTGAGCAGCTTCTTTTAACAATGCTGGATTTTTTAAAGCTGCTGTTCCTAGAATGAGACGGTCAACACCTATTGAGAGCCAATCTTCAATCGTTTTTAAATCCCGAATTCCGCCCCCTAGCTGAACTTTTGATCCTGCTTTTAAAATCTGCTCTACAGCTTTTATATTTACTGGCTTTCCTTGTAATGCACCATCTAGATCAACAACATGAATCCAGCTACATCCAGCAGATACAAACTCATCAGCCTGCACTGCCACATCTGGTGCATATAATGTCATTTTTTCAAAATCACCATGCAGTAATCGAACGCCCTGTCCATTTTTTAAATCTATTGCTGGATATATATGCATATTGTTCTTCTAAATTTGTTTCGTAAAATAATAGCCTGTAACGCACTCACCACCTATTAATGCATAATTTGGGTGGGTTCCAATCTTTGTGAAACCTAACGTCTCAAAGGAGTGAATGGCGCGATCTTGTGTTGCTCTTACATCCAGATTAATAGTGTTAAAACCATTTGATTTTGCATAATTTTCTGCCTCAATCACGAGCTGACTTGCCATTCCATAACCACGTGCCCATGGCGCAAGAAAAAAAGTTGTTAACTGACAGCTAAAGGCTTGTGCCTCATTATTTTGAGGGGGTTTCAGAATTTGACAAGAACCGGCAATTACGTGATCTAATTTTCCAATAATTAATACCCTATCTGGAATCAGCAAAACACCGCGCCAATAATTCTCTAAAACCGAGCGTGAGGGGGGTGAGACCCAACCAAAGCCGCCACCTGCCTGAATGGCTTCTTCTGTTGCATCGCAAATCTCGCTCAAATCACTCGCATCTAAGTCATCTAACGTCTCAACTGTTAAGATGGGTTCGCGGGATTGAGATGTTAAAATTTTATCAGCTATAATAAATTCATCATTCATTTAAATATGCCAGTTCAGAAATGCGGATAGTAAGTTCAAGCCAGCCTTTTGGCTTTTTTCTGGATGAAACTGTGTGCCAATTTTATTTTCTTTTGCAATTATCGCTGTCACTGTCTCACCATAATCTGTTACGGCAAGGCAATCTTCAGGATTATCTGGCACAAAATGGTAGGAATGAACAAAATAATAAAATAATGTATCTGCTATTTGGGATGAGAACGGGTGATGATGATTTTGCAACATTATTTTATTCCATCCCATATGAGGAATTTTAAAATTAGCTACAGGCTCTGGTTTTAGAGGTACCACATTACCACTAATCCAATCCAAACCTGAAACAGCGTTCCCTTCAAAGCCCTTTGATGCCATTAGTTGCATACCAACACAAATACCTAGAAACGCAATAGCATCTCTTTGGACGCGCTTTTCTAAAACCTGCTCCATATCTTGTATTTTCGACAGATTATGTTTGCAATCTGCAAAATGTCCTACGCCTGGCAAAATGATATGATCAGCGTCTGCCACGTCTTTTGCCTCACAAGAGGATTTAACCTGCCATTCCTTGGAATGCTCATCAGCAACACGCCGGGCTGACTGTTGAACAGAATGTAAGTTTCCAGAGCCATAATCAATTATGACGAGTGATTTCATATCACAAACTCCCGCCAAGGGTCCCTTTTGTAGATGGTATTTCTTCAGAAGAGCGGGGATCGATTTCTGTTGCTTGCCGTAATGCTCTTGCTAATGCCTTAAAACAGCTCTCAATTATATGATGGGTGTTTACGCCATAGAAATTTTCCACATGCAGCGTTATACCAGCTGCCATTGAAAATGCCTGAAACCATTCCCGAAATAATTCTGTTTGCATGGTTCCTAACGTTTGAGATGGCAACACGACACGCCAGACCAAAAACGGCCTGCCAGATAGATCAACTGCAACCTGCGACATAGTCTCATCCATAGGTAATAGGCTCGAGCCATATCGGGTAATACCGCGCCTATCTCCCAAGGCTTCTTTGAATGCCTGACCCAGCGCCCAGCCTGAATCTTCTGTGGTATGATGGTCATCAATATGCACATCGCCAGAAACCGTAATCTTGATATCCATTAAACTATGTCTTGCTAATTGCTCTAGCATATGGTCCAGAAAACCAACCCCAGTGCTTATCTCGCGCGTTCCTGTTCCATCAATACAAAGAGATACTGCAATATCCGTCTCATTGGTTTTTCTGCTTAATTCTGCTTTACGCATAACGCTGCTCTTCCATATTTCATATGAAGTTAATACTTTATTGGATTCTCAATCAGACTTATCAGTTTTTTTAAAATTTGACCAGAACTGCGTTAGCAAGATACTCTAATTTGATATTGTGGCATGTTACTCTGGTATGATATTTCAGCATAATATATTCTAGGGTTTTGGGTGCACATATCCTACAGGCGTTGATGAGAGCATCTCATCTAGGCGAAACCTTAACTCGCTACACTGGGTTTCTGACAATCTATCTATGTTATTTGCTAATATATTACCGAGCGCAATTGCTTTGGGTCCTAGGTGAGATGCGTTTATTACTGGTTTTGGGTGAGAAATAAGGGCAAGCCTCTTTAATTGCTCTGCCTCATCCCATATCAGCCCGAGCCACACACAAATTTGGTCGATCAACGCTGGGGATGGGCGCCCTTTTCTGCCATGTTCCAGCGCAGATAGATAAGCAACAGATACAGATAATCTATTTGCTTGCTGCTGTAGCGTCTTATTATATTTAAGCCTCAAAAACCGCATATGTTCACCAAAAGGGGTCATTTACGCGCGCCTCTATTTCGTCGCAATCTTATATAAAAAGCGCCACTTCCACCATCTTTTGCTTGCGCTTGTCCGAACGCTAAGATGTGTTGGGCGCAGGCATCTGTCTTTAGCCATTCAGGGAATTGATTTCTTAAAACACCTCTGCCTTCAGAGCCTTTGCCTGTTATAACTAAAATGGTGCGAAACTGATTTAAGACTGACGTTTGAATAAAACGCTGTAATGATAGATAAGCGCTTTGCTGCGTCATTCCGTGAAGATCTAATGTTGCCTCAACATCAAATTTTCCTGCTCTTAATTTTTTAGAGCTGGCGCCATCCATGCCAGATGCCTCCTCATATCTTAAATCAGAGGGGGTGTGTTTATTAGATGTTGAATTTTGCTGATTTGGGCTTATCTGTTTTTGAGGCTGAATTTTACTTTTGGCTGACTTGGCCACCGGTTTTAAGCCAGCTTTTTTGGACTGATTATCCACAATATTAGTGGGGGATATTTTATCAGATTTTATGGGAGCAACTGTTTTTGCTATTTTCTCCCATAAATCTGTGTTGTCAGAATTTTGCTTTTTCATGACCATTTAATAGCCTAGTTGCACAAAATTTGGTTTTTAGTGCCGTTAATGATTATCTACTCTGGTTCAGCTGTTCCAGTTTCAACCAATCTCCAATTTGGATCCGTACTTCGAATATCTCGCTCAAATATCCAGATATCTTCTATTTGTTCGCTAGATATACTATCCTCTTCGATTACCGTGTCGCTAGCATCGGTGAGGATGCGAGATTGTATTGTGTCATATTTAACAGTGACCGTTGCAATTCCATCAGAAATCTCAGCGTCAAGCAACTGAACGTCATTTACAGTTTCAATATCGATTTTTAAATGTTCACCTGCGGCATCTCTTTGGTGAACCGCATTTGAAAACTCTTCATACAAGTCAAAGCCAACATAACGCCGTAAACTCCCCAGATCGCTCTCAGAATAAGCATTTAAAATCAGGGGAAATGCTGCTTTTGCACCGCTTAAGAATTCTTCATCTTTAAAAGAAGCGTCAAGCTTTCTCAACTCTTTTAATCCAGACCCATTTAAGGGCGCTGATTCTGCAACAGGTGTTTTGCCCTTGAAATTAATAATATTATCTGCAGATGATTCTGTTTGTACTGTTTTTTGAGGTTTTTCAAAACCATCTCGATTTCCGAGAATCGAGCGAAGCCTGAAAATTAAAAACACTGCAATAACAGCAAATATTAGAATATCAATGAAGGGCATGGTATTTCCCATTTTATTATGACGAAGTTCACACAGAGTTTTAATTCTGCCTTGTTTGTAATATAACTCTACAAATAGGGGATAAATAAGACAAGAACAACCAAAGAGAACTAAAAATGCGCAAACAATCGGGATTTATTTTTCTTTTGGGATTTATACTTTATGGTTGGGTTGAATTTGAAGCTTTAATTTTTGTTGGAAATATTGTCGGTGGGTTTCTGAGTTTTATTGGTATTTTCCTTACAGCATTCATAGGAATATACCTCATAAGGCGATTAAACAGGCGTGTATTCATGTCGTGGCAGTCAGAGCGGCAGAATAACAAGCCTGGTTTATCCAAGCTTGCCGAGGGATTATCTATCCTATTAGGTGGCTTACTTTTAGTTATACCTGGTTACTTAACAGATCTAATTGGTCTTATTTGCATGATTCCGATATTAAGAACTCTTATTGGTAGCATTATTATTGCTAATTTTGCAGATATCAGACTATTTGCTGATTTGAGAAAGAAACATGAATATAATGACCCCAACAAAGAAAATTCAGAAACCACGTCACCTATAATTACAATCGATGGGGATTACACAGAGAAATAAAAATTGTGTATAGCTGGTTTTTTTTGTAACAGCATGTTTTAACCATGTTAAATTGCAGCATCTGCATTTTATTTTACAGGAGCATTTTATGGCTGATGACGAAAATCAAATTAAGGCGCCGCCTTCTCTAACAATGCATGCGCAATTTATAAAGGATTTATCTTTCGAGAATCCAAGGGCTTCTGAGATTTTCACCAAGCAAACAGGTCAACCTGATGTGGAGGTTAGTGTAAATGTCGGTGCTAATGCGCTTGATAATGAGAAATACGAAGTTATCTTACATCTCAATGCAAAGGCCACAATAGCGTCAGAGCCTCTGTTTCTTGTGGAATTAAGCTATGGCGGTGTTGTAAGTGTTAGCAATATTTCTGGTAAGGAAAAAAATGCTTTTATTATGATAGAAGGCCCAAGGTTATTATTCCCATTTGCAAGAGCGACAATTGCTAATGTTACAAGGGAGGGTGGGTTTTTGCCCCTAAATATTCAGCCTATTGATTTTGTGGCCGTATTCAAAACAAACATAGAAGCCAAACAGAATGAAGCCAAACAAAGTCAGGCTAATCAAAGTGAAGCTAAACCAAGTGAAACTAGCAAAAACTAACGTTTTTTGTTGTTGGTTTTAATCAGTTTGTAACCAAATAGGGTCTGTTATTAGTTTCAAAAATTCAGTGTGTTTGTCCAGCTCATCTTGCGTTACATGATGGGGACGGGTTGGCCTTTGTTTTTTGCTAACAAATGAAAAGTCGCTATCAATATTAGAGTTATTATTAATAATATTCTCTGACTTGGTAGCCGCTATATCCGATAATAAGGTGGGTTGCAGTCCGCCCTTTAACTCTACATATACAGATGCGAGTAAATCAGCATCGATTAATGCGCCATGAAGGTCTCTGTGAGTGTTATCGATTTGAAATCGTCTGCAAAGCGCATCTAGAGAGGCCTGTGCCCCTGGGAATTTTTGACGTGCTATTTTTAGAGTATCTATTACGTTTTCATTTGATATTGAATGAAAACCAGCTTGGTTAAGTTCAAAATTTAAAAAGCCCATATCAAAAGAGGCATTATGGATAACAAGCTTGTCATCCTTAATAAAATCCAGAAACTCTTGTGCTACATGCTTGAATAACGGCTTATCAGACACAAATTCATCTGTAATGCCATGTATTTTTATGGCGTCTGGGTCAATGTCTCGTTCTGGGTTAATATATAAATGAAGGGTTTTCCCAGATGGAACAAGGTTCATTATTTCCAATGCGCCAATTTCAATAATCTTATGACCTTGAGACACATCAAGACCTGTTGTTTCTGTGTCCAAAACTATTTCACGCATAAAAACCTCCTAAGATCAAACGCTTAAATTAGATAGCAACCAACGCTTCAGCAATTTATATGTATATGCTTTTCCAAGTCCTGTAGGCAGACAAAAATCTGCTAATTGCATTTTTGTGTGTTGAGGTAATTGATTATTTAAAATGGCATCAAGTTTTTGTTGTGTCATACCAGCGCGGTGCAAGGCTCGTTGCCTTTGTAAAAAATACGGGGCCCAAACACAAATGATGTTATCACAAACCATATCGCTTCCAGTTTCAAATAATAGGGGAATATCAACAACCACTATTTTTCTGTTTTGAAGTCTCATATGTTTAAAAAATTTTTGTCTATCCTGCCATATAAGAGGGTGGACTATCAGCTCCAATCGGTTTTTAGCTTCTGGATCGCTAAATATAATATCTCCTAATTTCTGCCTGTCTATCCCATTATCAAGATTACCAACATCTCCAAACGCGGCGATAATATCTGATACCGCAAGGCCGTGCGGGCCTAGAAAATTATGAACCGACCTATCTGCATCATGCACAGGTATCCTCAAATACCTAAACATATCGCTAACACTTGATTTACCCGTTGCAATGGAACCTGTTAGGCCGATGATTCTCATTGTGCAATTATCTTATTAGCAGGTGATAGACCGTGTAGTCTCATAAATCCTAATAGCGGAAGTAAAGGTAGTCCTAGAATATCATAGAATGCACCGCTAAATTGGGCTATAATATGACACCCTTGATTCTCAATCTGGTAAGAGGCGGGGGTTTGCAAAGCAGAATTTCCGATTTCATCCAGATAATTATCAATCTCAACTTCAGATAGAGAGCGAAGCGTTATAACCGGTGACGATAAATGATGCCATATCCGCTCGCCATCTAGAAATACAACAACGCTCGTATGCAACTTATGTGTTTTACCCTGTAATTCTGATAGTTGCGTTTTTGCTTTATCTAATGATTCAGGTTTTGAGAAACACCGACCATCGAAATCCAAAAGCTGGTCACTTGCAATAATAAAAGCATTTGGATTTGCAACGGCAATACGGCGCCCCTTAATTTCAGCTAATAACGTTGCACAATCTGCAAGAGACACACCCTCACAGAGTGCACTTTGTCTTATAGCTTCTTCATCAATATGGGCTGGCTGGGATGTAAAACGTAACTTTGCGTTCTGTAACATAGCCTGGCGTGAGGCGGATGCAGACGCTAGAATAATTTCTTTATTTTTTATTTCATACATTTTCTTGTTGATCTAATTCTTGTTGATCTAACCATTTTCGATGGAGATGAATGATAGAAGCTGCGATTTCTTCTACAGAACGCCGTGAGACATCAATAACCGGCCAATTATGTCTGTTAAATAGCTTTCGGGCTTCTCTTACCTCATTGGTTATAATATCAATATCTGCATAATTGGGGTTTGTTGAATCTGATAAATGTTGCAGGCGTGTTTTTCGCACCTGCATTAATCGTTTTGGATCTGTTGTTAATCCAACAATAAAAAGCTTCTTATGAGGTAATTTTTCTATTGGAAATGGCACATTTGGAACCAGAGCGTAGTTTCCAACCTTAAAACCTCTATGTCCCAAATACATGGAGGTAGGCGTTTTGGATGTTCTAGACACCCCAACTAATAGCATGTCCGCATCATGAAGATTCTCAATATTCAATCCGTCATCATGAACTACCGCATATTCAACGGCAGCCATTCTTCGAAAATAGGCAGTATCTAATTTATGCTGGCCGCCTACACGCTGGGTACGCTGTGTTCCCAATATGTTCGAGAACAAATCTACAACAGGGTCGAGAATGGATAAGTTTGGAACTCCTTTTTCTGTACAAAGAGCCTCCAACATTTCTCTTACTTCCTTATTCACAACGGAAAATAAAACAATACCTGGATTTTTTTCTAAATTACGATCGATTGCGTCAATATGGGCTTTGTTGCGAACCAATGTCCAAATATGCTCTGTTATATTGGTATCTGGAAACTGAGCAAGGCCAGCGCGCGCATATTGATGAACTGTCTCGCCCGTAGAATCTGAAATTAAATGAAGATGTAACTCGTTTTTCTTAGTCATCACTATCTGGTTTCAACTGTTACAAATAATCGTGTGTTAGGGTTGCTCATCGCTCAGATATCTTTAACCATGTTTGTAGATAACTCAACTGTCTCTTGTGGATAAGTTTTATATAGCGCGATGAAATAAAGATCCATCCTATTTAGGCACAGCTTTTCCCAGCTTATAATCTGATGTGTATAAAAAACTTCATTCATAATGCAAAAATGGTAGTATGTTTTTTAGTAATTATATAACCTGTTGATTTAAAGTAGTTTTGTAACAGAAACGATAGCGAATTTTATATTATATATGTGTATATAGCTGTGGAAAACTATGGCTGTGTTGCTTTTATGATTTACGAAACAACCAACAGCTACTACATCCTTATTATAAATAATAATATATTAGACGGTATAATGAATTTTATAAAAACATTAAATGGCGAGATAACAAAAACACCCCCTATCTGGATAATGAGACAGGCTGGAAGGTATATGCAAGATTACAGAAATGTAAGAAGCACAGAGAAGAATTTTATAGAGTTTTGTTTGAATCCCGAAAAAGCCAGTAATGTGACCTGCCAGCCAATTCAGAAATTTGGTATGGATGCAGCGATTATTTTTTCCGACATCTTACTTATATTGCATATGCTGAACCATCAGGTGATATTTGTTAAAAATGAAGGTCCAAAATTACATAAATTAAATCTAGGTGAGCCATTATTATTGCCCAAATGGGATACCTATCTTGCGAATCTACAACCTGTAAGTGAAGCAATAAAGCTAACGCGGGTTAGATTAGATAAGAGTGAGAACACCAAAGATACGCCAATCATTGGATTTTCAGGTTCCCCATGGACGTTATTCACATACCTAATAGAGGGTGGCTCATCTAAAGATTTTCCAAATGCACGAAAATTTTTATGGGCAGATCACGCTAATTCAAAACAAATTTTTGATATCTTAACACACGCTATAATTCATTTTTTAGAACTTCAAATAAAAGCAGGCGTTAATGCTATCATGTTGTTTGATAGCTGGGCTGGCTCGATACCAGCAAGATTTCGCAATGAGTTTGTATATCAGCCAACAAAAACAATAACGCAAACACTTAGACAAAAATATCCTCGCATCCCTATTATTTGTCTGCCAAAATCTATTGGAGAAGGTATTGTTGAGTTTGTAGATATTGTTCAGCCTAATTGTGTTGCCGTTGATCATCTAACAGATATTGAATTTGTGCATAAATCGATACCTAAAGAGGTCGTTATTCAAGGTAATATTGATCCATTATGCCTTGTTACTGGCGGGGATGTGCTCAAAAAGGAGGTTGATTATCTTCTTAATTTAATTACAGATAGACCCTATATATTCAATTTGGGACATGGTATCGTGCCAGAGACGCCAGAGCAAAATGTTGCAGAGATTATTTCTTATATAAGAGAGAAAAACATTGGATTATCAATTAGTTAAGGCATTTCACATTATTGCTATCATAGCGTGGATGGCTGGATTGTTATATCTGCCGCGGTTATTTGTGTATCACTCATTAGTGGATGTTGGATCTGTTCGCTCTCAGACATTTAAATTAATGGAGCGACGCTTATTGAAGGGTATTATGAACCCAGCCATGATAATAAGTTGGTTATTAGGGTTATATTTATTGCATCTTAATCCGTCCTTGTTGCAAGAATATTGGATGATAGCAAAAATTGTGTGTGTAGTACTTATGACCTATTTTCATATGAAATTTGCTGGGATGAGACGCAGGCTCGAAGCTGATGAGACTCCAAAATCAGATAAATATTATCGTTATTGGAATGAAGCCCCAACACTGACAATGATAGCAATTGTAATATTGGCAGTTGTTGAGCCTTTCTGATAAGATTCGTACCTAAATTAATATCTAATTTGACATTACCTGTATTAATCAGATATCATGATGCTTTCCTACCTTTAAACTTAATTCAGATAAGTTTACACCCATGCATTTACAAGAATTAAAATCCCGCTCTCCCTCCGAATTGTTAGCATATGCTGAAGAATTAGAGGTTGAAAACGCGTCCACGCTACGAACACAGGATATGATGTTTGCTATCCTGAAGCAGCTGGCTGAAAATGAAGTGGTTATTAGTGGTACTGGGGTGCTTGAGGTGTTGCAGGATGGGTTCGGATTTCTTCGTTCTCCTGAGGCTAATTATCTACCAGGACCAGATGATATTTACGTCTCCCCAAGTCAGGTGAGAAGATTTGGTCTTCGCACAGGTGATACCGTCGAAGGAGAGATTAGAGCGCCAAAAGATGGCGAGCGTTATTTTGCACTCTTAAAAGTAGATCTTATTAATTTTGAAAAACCAGATTCGGTTCGACATCGCATCAATTTTGATAATCTTACCCCGCTTTATCCAAATAAAAAATTAACGATGGAGCTACCGTTTGATCCTGATAATAAGGATAAGACGCCGAGAATTATGGATCTGATAGCGCCTATTGGAAAAGGGCAAAGAAGCCTTATTGTGGCGCCGCCTCGCACTGGTAAAACCATGATGTTGCAATCAATCGCGCATGCAATCTCTCGAAATCATCCAGAGGTGTACTTAATAGTGTTGCTAATAGATGAGCGCCCTGAAGAAGTAACAGATATGCAACGATCTGTTAAAGGAGAGGTTATTTCATCTACTTTTGATGAGCCAGCAGTACGCCATGTTCAAGTAACAGATATGGTTTTGGAAAAAGCAAAACGTTTGGTTGAACATAAACGCGATGTGGTTATCCTACTTGATAGTATTACACGGCTGGCAAGAGCGTATAATACTGTTGTACCATCATCAGGTAAGGTATTAACTGGCGGTGTTGATGCAAATGCATTGCAGAGACCTAAGCGCTTTTTCGGCGCGGCAAGAAATATTGAGGAGGGCGGCTCGCTCACCATAATTGCAACGGCCCTTATTGAAACAGGGTCTCGAATGGATGAAGTTATATTTGAAGAGTTCAAAGGTACCGGTAATAGTGAGCTTATCTTAGATCGCAAAATAGCAGATAAGCGGGTGTTCCCAGCTATAGATGTGACTAAATCTGGAACCAGAAAAGAAGAATTACTAGTCGATAAGGTAACATTGAATAAAATGTGGATGTTACGTCGCATTTTGATGCAGAGTGGCCCAGTAGATGCTATGGAGTTCCTAACGGATAAATTGCGCCATGCAAAAACAAATGAAGATTTCTTCGAGCATATGAATAGCTAGCTATTTTTAGCTTCTAAATCTAAGAGCCATCGTTTTCGTTCTAAATTCTCGCTCGAGCTTGGGTTTTCCTTACTCCCGCCGCTATATTGGCTTATAGAGCCATCTGTGTTTAGTATGCGGTGACAGGGAATTATTATCGGAATTGGGTTTTTCCGGCAGGCTTGACCAGCAGCGCGTGCTGCTTTTATGTTGCCCCATTGTTTGGCTAAGCCTTGATAAGAAGTGGTTTGCCCATACCGAACTAAGGCAAGAGTGTTAAACCAGCGCGTCATTGCAGAAGACCAGTCCGAAAAATCGATGGGTATAGAGAAATGAGTAAGCCTGCCTGATAAATATTTGTCTAGCTGCTCGAGTGTTTCATGTGAAACATTTTCGTTCTCCTGGCTTAGTGGCTCGCAAAAGGGTGTTTGTTGCCAGCGCAACTCTTTTAACCCTGTAGGAGACGTAACAGGCCAAAAATATCCTAGTTCTGTTTTAATCATATTCATTTATGTGTTTTCATCCAATAATATAGATGTTAATCAGCCCTAGGTAAATAATAGGTGAATAATAAGTGATTTGTGGGCACATTATGAGCCATATTATAGGTAATAATACGTTGTTTAATAAACTTGTCAAAGAGCTGGAAATTAGGTGAGTGTATCTGACACTATATTTGCGCTGGCCACACCGCCAGGCCAATCTGCTATCGCTATTATCAGAATATCTGGTATTGGCGCGCATGACGTATTATCCCATTTTGGGGTTACGGGCACGCAAGTTCTAGACAAGCCAGTTGCGCAGTATCGACGCCTTAGAGCCGATAGTAGCCAGATAATAGATGATGTAATGCTTGTGTTATTTCCGTCAAGCGCATCTCCAACAGGTGAGAATATTACCGAGATACAATGTCATGGAAGCCCAGCAGTGGTTCAGTTTTTATTGTCTGAACTTGCTGATATTCCTGGCCTTAGACCAGCACAGCCAGGTGAGTTTTCCCGCAGGTCATTTAATAATGGTAAGATGGGGTTAGTTGATTTAGAAGGTCTTGCCGATTTGATAGACGCTCAAACTACGCTACAACATCAGCAAGCAATGAATGTCATGACTGGAAAACTTTCTGCTCAGTTGCTGATCTATAGAGAACAGCTTGTTTCGATATCATCAAGACTTGAGACAATCATTGATTTCTCGGATGAAGATTTACCAGATGATGTTTTGGACGGGTATGTGAACACAATAAAAGAGCTCCAGAATAATATAAATGTGCTTGTGAGCGATAGTGAATTATCTGAGCAAATACGAGATGGGGTAAAAATAGCTCTGATAGGACCTGTGAATGCTGGAAAATCAACTATCTTAAATGTATTAGCAAAGCGCGAAGTAGCAATCGTATCTGAGATAGAAGGTACCACGCGTGATGTTATAGAGGTTCGCTTAGATTTGGGCGGGATACCTGTTATCCTAACGGATACAGCTGGAATTAGAGAGGCGGAGGATTTCGTAGAAATTGAGGGTATAAGACGGGCAAAAAAAGTAGCGGCGGAGTCTGATGTTACTATTTTGGTGTTAGATGTATCAAACCCTGATTGGGCAGAAATGATTGGAGAGTTTGAGAAATGGGGCTCAGCTATAAAGCTGGTTGTGTTAAATAAGGCGGATCTTGTAACAGATAATGCCATACAGCAGAAAATCAATCATGCTAACACACCTATCTTAGAACATGCAGAGCCAATAATTGCGAGCTTTCAAAATCAAAATACAGAAAATAGCGGTGATATATTGGTTAAAAAGCTAGCTGAAATACTATCTTATATTCCAACCTCAAGCAGTGATTTGCGATTAACGCGTTCTTGGCATAAGTCAGCTTGCCTTTCGGTATCTGCCGCATTAGAGCGCTCTATGGCTTTAGATATTCAACAACAACCAGAACTTGTAGCTGAAGAGTTACGATATGCGTGTGTTTCACTTGGCCGGCTTACTGGCACCGTCGATGCAGAGGATTTGCTAGATAATATTTTTTCTAACTTTTGTATTGGCAAATAATGTATAATTCAAATTTTGACATCTGGTTACGCAATTTAGTATCATATCGCATAAATCGGCATTCAATGATAAGAACGCTCAGAAAGCACAGAATAAATGGTTACTAAGAGGGTTGATGTTATTGTCATAGGCGGCGGTCATGCAGGCACTGAAGCTGCGAGCGCTGCTGCTAGAATGGGCGCACAAACACTTCTAGTAACTATGGATCTAGATAAAATTGGTGAGATGTCTTGTAACCCAGCTATTGGGGGATTAGGCAAAGGCCATTTGGTGCGTGAGATTGATGCGCTTGATGGCATTATGGGACAGGCTATAGATAAGTCTGGCATTCAATTTCGGATGTTAAACAAATCAAGGGGTCCAGCCGTTCATGGCCCGAGAGCACAAGCAGACAGAGAATTATATAGTAAAGCAGTTCAGGAGGCTCTAAAAGCTCAGGAAAACCTGTCATTTCAGGAAGGTACGGTTGCTGATCTTCTGGTGGAAAACAAACGTGTGGTTGGTATAACGCTAGCTGATGGAAGTGAGATATTATCGAAATCAGTAGTGTTAACGACAGGCACGTTTTTGGGCGGTATAATACATCTTGGATCAGAGAGAATGCAAGCTGGACGAATTGGAGAAGCGCCCTCTAATGCATTAGCGCAACGGCTACGCGGGCTTGGCTTGCCAGTTGGTAGGCTGAAAACAGGCACACCAGCAAGGCTTGATAAATCAACCATAGACTGGGCATCACTAGAGATGCAGGCAGCAGATGAAAAACCAGAACCTTTTTCTTATCTAACAGATAAGATAACCATCCCTCAAATTTCTTGTGGTATTACTAGGACAACTGAAAAAACGCATAAAATAATATCACAATCAATGCATTTATCAGCAGTCTATAGTGGTCAAATAGAAGGCAGAGGGCCAAGATATTGCCCGTCTATTGAAGATAAGGTCAATCGGTTTTCAGAAAAATCTTCGCACCAAATATTTTTGGAGCCAGAAGGATTAGGACTTGATACCGTATATCCAAACGGTATTAGCACTAGTCTTCCCCGTGATGTGCAAACTCAAATGATAGCAACTATCCCAGCTCTGGAAAAGGCTAAGATACTCCAATTTGGATATGCTATTGAATATGACTTCATAGATCCAAGGGCATTAGATCGAACCTTGCAGCTAAAAATGTTGCCAGGTTTATATCTGGCAGGCCAGATTAACGGCACTACCGGTTATGAGGAAGCAGCAGCGCAAGGATTAATGGCTGGAATAAATGCGGCCTTATGTGCCTCTGCCACAATACAAGGAATGCAAACAGGATTTTTTCTTGACAGAGCAGAAGCTTATATCGGCGTTATGATTGACGATCTTATAACATGTGGGGCGTCAGAGCCTTACAGAATGTTTACCTCGCGAGCAGAATATAGATTATTACTTCGCGCTGATAATGCAGATCAAAGACTGACCCCCAAAGCGATAGAGTTAGGATGCGCAAGCCATGATAGGCGCAAATCATTTGAAGCCAGAAAGCAAATGCTAGATGATGCACGGGATATATTAGCTAATTTAAAAGCCAGACCATCAGATCTATCTGCTCATAATCTGCCCTCTCCAAGGAATGGCAATATCTCAAAAGCAGAAGAGCTACTCTCTAATCATGATATAAAATTATCAGATTGTGTTTCTTTATGGCCGCAAATAAAAGATATCCCAACATATCTACATTCCCAAATTGAAACAAATTGCCGCTATGCAAATTATGTAAAACGTCAGGAAGCAGATATCGAAGCGATGAGGCGCGACGATGCATTGCAAATTCCAAATGATATTGACTTTTCTGCGATAGGAGGGCTTTCTTCTGAATCAATTGAGCTATTTAATAGGTTTAAGCCTGCTTCTATCGGGCAAGCAAACAGAATAGCAGGTCTTACGCCTGCAGCTATTATATGCGTGTTGCGCTATATTCGCCGAAATTCAAAATCAACCAGAGCACAACATCAAAATAATGTCGTTGCACGGTAATTGAGAGCCATGAGCGATGCCCTTTCCGTGTTAAAGGATAACTATAATGTTTCACATGAAACATTATCCGAGCTTTCATCCTTTCATGATCTTTTATTCAAATGGCAGAAACGCCTGAACCTTATTTCACCTAAAACAATAAATGAAATTTGGGATAGGCATATTCTTGACAGTGCTCAGCTCTGTCGTTTTCTTCCCAAAAACCCCTGCTGCATTCTTGACGTTGGCTCTGGTGCGGGGCTCCCTGGCCTTGTTCTGTCTATTCTAACCAATCACGAGATACATTTAGTGGAATCAGACCAAAAAAAATGTGCGTTTCTTAGAACGGCTATATCACGAATTAATTTAAATGCATCGGTTCATGAAACACGGCTGGAAGAGATGCCTAGTTTGAAAGCTGATATAATAACAGCACGTGCATTTGCGCCTTTGCCGCGCTTGCTGGCTTTAACACAAAAGCAGCATCACCCAAAATTGCGATTTTTACTTCTTAAAGGAAGAGATGTAAGTTCTGAGTTGATTAATATAGATTCATGGCAGAAAATACGAGTAGCAAACCAGCATGCATCTATCACATCTGAAGATGGTTGTATTCTAGAATTACAATGTGACGATGTATCATAGGGTTACGATGCATTATAGGGAAATTTAATGACCAAGGTAATATCGATTGCCAACCAAAAAGGCGGCGTTGGAAAAACCACAACAGCTGTTAATCTCTCAACGGCTCTAGCTGCCTGTGATAAACAGGTTTTGCTTATTGACTTGGACCCGCAAGGTAATGCAAGCACAGGATTTGGTATTGATAATATCCAAAGGGACATCCAGATATATCATCTCTTGACGCAAAGAGCACCTATAAGTGATGCAATACAGCAAACAATAGTCCCAAAATTATCTATAATTCCAGCAGATACAGACCTTGCAGCAGCTGAGGTTGAAATAAGAGATAGAGAACATAGAGAATATATATTAGACCAGCTACTGCGCCCGATTTCTAGTTCCTATGATTTTGTTATAATTGACTGTCCGCCATCTCTTGGGCTGCTTACTGTAAATGCACTCTCAGCTTCTGATTCTGTATTAGTGCCGCTACAATGTGAGTTTTATGCTCTTGAAGGCTTAGCCCAATTATTGCGTTCTGTGGAGTTGGTAAAGAAAAATCTGAATCCAAACCTATCTGTTCAAGGCATTGTCCTCACTATGTTTGATAGTCGGAATAATCTATCTGAAATGGTTGTAAATGACGTTAAAGAACATTTTGGTAAACAGGTATATCAAACCATTATTCCCCGTAATGTTAGGGTTTCAGAGGCGCCATCCTTTGGCCAACCGGTTCTAATGTATGATATTAATTGTCCAGGCTCGAAGGCTTATGCGTCACTTGCAGCAGAATTATTACAACAGGAGAATGTCAATTTATGACAAAAGCACCTAAGAAAACAAAGAAAATTCAGCGTGGCTTAGGTCGCGGATTATCTACATTGCTAGGGGATGCAGAAGCACGCTCCTCATTAGAGGAAATCCCTGCATCAAACCCCAAATTCGGAGATAAGTTCACGAATATGGCAGGTGCTAAACCACCGTCAAATTCTTCTTCTGTTCAACACATTCCGATTGAATGGATAAATTCAGGCCCATGGCAACCGCGACGAACATTCGATAATGATTCCTTAAAAGAATTAGCAAAATCCCTTGTAAAACAGGGTGTTATACAGCCTATATTAATTCGCCCAACACCGAATGCAGTGAATAAATATCAGCTAATCGCTGGTGAGCGTAGATGGCGTGCCGCTCAAATTGCGAAAATCTACGAAATTCCTGCTGTAATTAGGGAATTTTCAGAACAGGAAGCCGCTCAAATTGCGCTTGTTGAAAATATCCAACGCCGCGATTTATCCTCTATTGAAGAAGCAACCGCTTATTCTCAATTAATTCAAACATATGGTTACACTCAACAAGAATTATCAGAACTGATAGGCAAATCAAGACCTCATATTGCTAATTTAATGCGCCTGTTAACACTTCCAGATTGGATACAGGCGCAGATTGAAAATGGTAGTGTATCGGTGGGTCAAATTCGCCCTATCATTGGCCATGCGGATATAGATAATTTAGCAAAGTTAATAATCAAACAGGGTTTAACAGCTCGCGAGGCTGAAAATCTGTTGAAGCGTAACAATAAGACTAGTGGGAGGCAAACCACAGAAGATGCTGTATCCCATTTAGAAAACAAAGATTTAGAAGAAAAAATAGAGCGCCAAATTGGCCTGAAGACTGAAATCAAATGGAATCCAAAACGAGAGGCTGGAGCTGTTAGAATATCGGTTTCATCTCTGGAGCAGTTTGATGCGTTATTAGAAAAACTAGGGGTTCAAACACGTTGACGAGATAGGCTAATTGCAATACCGAGCAAGGATTGCCCTATCAAACTAAAAGGGTCTGGGTTGGTGCCTCTTTTACATTGTTTTTCTAACAACACAAATCTATTCAAAAGGGCTAAACACCATTCAACAGAACAAACGCTACTATGGTGGGTGACCGCGTTTTTCCGCTTAAAATAGATTGGAGGGCGCAGATTGCTTATGGCAGCCCCAGTTGATAAACCAGATTTCTTTGCAGCCCCAACTTGGATTAGTATTTTAAGATAGGATTGAAAATATCTAATAATAACAATCGGTTGTATATCCTCTGATTTGGTTTTCCCTAGTAAGAAACCAAGCTTTTCTGTTTTTCCATCAAAAACAGCATTGACCAATTTATCAATAAGTTGTGATGTATTATCCCCTAAAAGCACATCAATTTCTGGGTGTTTTATGGTTTTTGTATGTGCAGCATATAAAGCAAGCTTCTCAATTTCGCTTCTGTTGATGGCACGGTCTCCGCCGAGCTTTTCGGATATATAATCTATCAACTCGCTTGAGATATTAATGCCATGTTCTGATAGATTGCTGCGAACAAATTGTTGCAGGTTTCTATCCTCGTCTGGATAACAGGCAATAGATGCAATTTGGGGGTGCTTTTCACATAAGGTAACAAGGCTATGTTTTGTTGTGGCGTCTCTTGCGGTGATAATTAACCGGCAATCTGTGTTTAAATAGTCGATATTAGCTTTTACTGCGGAGCCAAGTTCACTTGAAGTTCCGCTCAGTAAAACCAGCTTTGTCGTACCTATTAAAGCCATAGAACTTAGCGCATCTGCCAGTAGTGCTGGATCTGATTGAACTTCTTTTCCAGTTACCTTTGAGACAGAAAAAGGATCGTCTAAATTAGGGGAGAAGAATTGCGCAAGCGCGCGCGCACGCTCATCTATTAAGCCAGCATCTGGCCCATGAAGCAAGTAAGCAAGAAAAGGCTCTCTTGGTTTTTTAATAAGCGTATCACTATCTTTAGGAGAAATTTTCATAAGCAATTAGCTATCAGGGTTTTCCAAGAAATAAAGATATAGGTTCTGATAAACTCGTTGCGCTAACAGTATCGCAAGACGCTCTTGTGCAAATTTTTCGGATTGCTCTTGTGCATATAAGCCGGAAACCGCTCCTGATGTCGCTTCAGAACTGATGCTCCCTTGGTGAATTAACTGACCAGTGTGTGTGTTTTTTAGCTTAAATTCTACCGTGACAGAAGTGTTTTTCAAGTTAGAGGAGTTTTGGGTGACAGAAAGTGTCTGTGTGTTGGAAACATCCAAAGAATAGGTAAGCATATAATTTGCATTTATTGGCGTGTTTCGAGCAATATGATTAAAGTGCTTGTAAAATAATAATTCTATATGAGATTCAGGATTTTGGGCTGTAATCTGGGATATTTTAACTTTTACAAAGACATCATTTTGCGTGTCGATGGTACCGATACAGCTCGTAAAAAGCAGAATGATACACCATAAAGTCAAATATAACTGTTTTTTAGCCCACAACATTGATAATCCTGTTTGGTACAACTATGACACGTTTAATCTCTCTGCCAGACATATATTTTTTAACTTCTTCAGTTGAAAGTGCAGCAGCCTCTGCTTCCTGCTCTGGTAAATCTACCGGCAGGTTAAGCTTAACTCTGACTTTACCATTTACCTGAACGGCAACCTCAATCCTGTCATCATTAAGAAGTTCTTCAAAAACATACGGCCAAGGCGATGTGCTGACAAGTTCTGTATTCCCTAAATTAAACCAGAGTTCTTCTGCGATATGCGGTGCAAATGGGGCTAACATCTGTGCAAGTAATTCTAAAACATGGTGTTTAATGCGATCTGCATCTTCTCCAGCCTGCTTGAATGAAGATAGGGCATTCACCAATATGTGAAGTTGCGCAACACATTTATTAAATGCAAATCTCTCTATATTCTCATTTATTATCGTAACAGAGCGATGCGCTATTTTCAGCAGAACTAAGGCGTCTTTGGAAAAAGTTTCTAAGTCTTCTGAGCTAATGTTACGGTCTGGTCTAGCGGGCGTTTCCGAAGATAGTTTAAAAATTTTGCTTATAAACCTAAATGATCCCTCAACACCTGCTTCTGTCCATTCAAGATCTCTATCTGGCGGGGAATCAGAAAGCATAAATAATCGTGCAGTATCAGCACCATATGACTTTATTATTTCTTCAGGGTCTACAACATTACGCTTTGATTTGCTCATTTTCTCAACGCGGCCAGCCTGAACCGGCAGATTATCTCCTACTGAAACAAACCCATTATCGGTTTTTCTTACCTCATTCGGAAATAACCATTGACCATCTGAAGATTTGAAAGATTGATGGCACACCATTCCTTGTGTCATAAGACCTGCAAACGGCTCATCAAGATCTAAATATCCAACATCGCTAAGTGCTCTGGTAAAGAATCTCGAATATAAAAGATGTAAAACTGCATGCTCCACCCCTCCGATATATTGATCTACTGGCATCCAATAAGCAGCCTTTTCCGCATTAAAGGCTTTGTCAGAAACAGGATCAACAAATCTTAGATAATACCAAGAGCTTTCAAAAAAAGTATCAAAGGTATCGGTTTCCCGTAAACTATCCGCCCCGCATTTAGGACATGCAACCTGCTTCCAAGTTGGGTGGGTATCAAGTGGATTACCAGATTCCCCAAAATCAACATCATCTGGAAGCACAACAGGCAAATCTTTCTCAGGAACAGGAACTATTCCGCAATCAGAGCAATGAATTATTGGTATTGGGCATCCCCAATATCGCTGACGTGATACGCCCCAATCGCGTAATCTAAAGGTTACTTTTTTGGATCCAGCGCTAATCGCTTCAATCTCTTTAATAGCAAGTTTTTTGGCTTCTTCTATATTAAGACCGTTCCAGTCGCCCGAGTTTATAATGGTTCCAGGGCCAGTATAGGCAACATCTTCAACTAAGAAAGTCTCAGCCTCTTCACCTTCGGGGCAGACCACTTCAGTTACAGTCAGGTTATATTTACGAGCGAAATCAAGATCACGTTGATCATGCGCTGGGCAGCCAAATATAGCGCCTGTTCCATAGTCCATTAATACGAAATTAGCGATATAAACAGGCAATTTTTTGCCACTAATAAGGGGATGATGTACTTGTAATTCTGTGTTAAATCCGCGCTTTTCCGCCTGTTCGATGGCTGCTTCTGATGTGCCAAGGGCATCACAATCAGCAATGAATTTTGCGAGTTCTCGATTTTCCTCTGCAAGATAACTTGCCAAGGGATGATGTGCGGAAATGGCAACAAAAGAGGCACCAAACAAAGTATCAGGACGCGTGGTAAACACATCCAAGTCTGAGAAGCTGCCAGTATGTTTATCTAATTTAAAGTTAAGCTGTGCCCCTTCAGATCTGCCAATCCAGTTATGTTGCATTAAGCGCACTCGTTCTGGCCAGTTATCAAGCGATTTTATCGAATTTAATAGCGCGTCTCCATATCGGGTAATATTTAAAAACCACTGGGATAGTTTGCGGCGCTCAACTGGAACACCAGAGCGCCATCCACACCCATCAACAACCTGTTCATTTGCAAGAACCGTATTTTCAACAGGATCCCAATTCACCCAAGATTCCTTGCGGTAAGCAAGGCCTTTTTCTAAGAATTTAAGAAACATGAGCTGCTCATGTCTATAATAATCTGGCTCACAAGTTGCTAATTCACGCATCCAATCATAAGAAAGCCCCATTGACTTTAACTGCTCCCGCATTGAAGCGATGTTTTGTCTTGTCCATTTTGCTGGATGCGTATTCCGCTCTATCGCCGCGTTTTCGGCAGGAAGCCCAAACGCATCCCATCCCATCGGATGTAGAACATTAAATCCTTTTGCCCTTTTAAACCTCGCAACAACGTCTCCCAGAGCGTAATTTCGAACATGCCCCATATGAATACGCCCAGATGGATAGGGAAACATTTCAAGTACGTAATATTTTGGCTTTTCGGAGAAATCTTCAGCGCTAAAGCAATTAGCGTTTTCCCACGCTATCTGCCATTTTTCCTCGAGCTGAGATGGAATAAATTCAGTCATTAATTATCAACTAGATGTTATTGAGTAACAGAAGAGGCGCGCAGCTCACGTGCTCTCGTAAGAATCAAATCCTCTAATCTTGCGGCAAGTTTTGGATCTATTCCAGCATCTTTCCAAACATTCCCTTGCCGTGATTGAACATATACCACAACACGGATTGCATCCGAACGAAGCTCTTTATCCAAAACAAATACGGCTAATTTGATTTGCTCACTTGGCTGCGATGGAAGACTATACCAGTCAGTGATTAGTGTACCACTAAATACATCAATATCATCAATTGGCAGTATAGAAGTAATATCAAGAGAGGCACGCCATAATAATGCGTTTACCGGGATTCCGGAAGAACTTTTATTAGATGTTCTGGATATATCCTCTAGAGTTATTCCAGTCTCACTTCTTCCAGTTAAAAACGACCCATCTTTATGTTTTTTTGTAGAAGCGTTCTGTGGTCCCGTAGAAGAACAGGCTGTAATGAATAATACAGCAATAAATAGTAAGTTATTAAACATAAATTAACATCTCCTGATTAACCACAATATGCAATAAAAAAAGGGGTCAGACAACTGACCCCTTAATATAAAATTAATACTATTAAATTAGAATGAAACTTCTAAATTAACTGTTGTTCCTGTGCCAGACACATCTGTGCCGCCACCACCAGACTGTGTAAAGTCAGAGTAGCTCGCATACAAAGTAACGCCAGAAGCGACTGTGTAAGCTACACCATAAGCTGACTCATCATATTTATAGTTATCGTTACCATCAATGTTTCCATCAGCAGCTACAGAAG
>ERZ802822.126-NODE-126-length-58468-cov-14.830145_pt1 | contig 58468 bp, 57 predicted proteins | sample MGYA00345649_ERZ802822 | MGnify/ENA primary metagenome ERZ802822 (study PRJEB30503, sample SAMEA104212359) | marine metagenome | biome: Westerlies Biome; feature: [SRF] surface water layer (ENVO:00010504) within the epipelagic zone...; material: water... | reverse complement strand
CAACTGAAAACGCCTTGTAAGCCAGCCCTTATGTTAAGTTAACGTTAAGGAATTGTAAATTTTTTGTACATTTGATTTGCTAAAATCTACATAATTAAAAATTTTAAATATGAAAAATTTCATTTTTTTAGTACTTACTACAGGGATTTTTGTTTACGGACAAGAACATAAAATTGACTATGATAATGTCGTAAAACTAACTCAAGTAATTGAATATCATGACAATGGTAAGATATCTCAAATTGGAACTCAGCGTGATGGTATGCATCACGGGCTTTGGGAACAATACAACACTGACGGCAAAATAACGGCACTAGGTGTTTATAAAGACGGTAAAAAAGAAGGCGATTGGCTATTATGGGTCAATGGCGAACTACTTCGCGTAACATATAATAACAATCAACCTTCATTTTCTGAAAACTTAGATGTCCTGACTTCTAGAAGAAAGAAAGTATTGTCCTCTGCTAGTAATTAAATTTTTTTGAGTCTGATAGCAGCCCGTTTGCTTAGGAAAAATGTGACCGGCACTATTATTAGTGTTAGGAAAGTAGCAAACGTAAGCCCGAAAATAACGGTCCACGCAAGTGGCCCCCAGAAAATTACATTTTCCCCGCCAAAATAAATTTGTGGGTCCCCTGAAGCAAATAGGCTAAAGAAGTTAATGTTTAGTCCAATGGCAAGTGGGATAAGACCAAGTACGGTGGTAATGGCCGTTAGCAATACAGGTCTGAGTCGTGCTTTTCCACCAGCAACAATGGCATTAAAAATATCTACCCTAGGAAGCAAATCGTCATTTTCGATTCCTAATTCATCTCGTTTTCTATCAAGCAAAAGTTGGGTGTAGTCAAGCAATACCACGCTGTTGTTCACCACAATTCCGGCAAGGGAGATAATCCCCATCATAGTCATAATGATTACAAACGTCATATTAAAGAAAACCAATCCGAGCATTACGCCTGTAAAACTCATAAAAATAGAGAACAGGATAATCAGGGGCTTGCTTACGGAGTTAAACTGAAACACCAATAATAGCATGATTAGAAGAATGGCAAAGCCAAGAGCGCTAGATAAAAAGCGCATATTTTCCTCTTGCTCTGCAATTTCTCCTGTAAATGCATAGCTTGTAGCAGTTGGCATTTCAAATCCTTGCATTTGCGTTTGGATTTGCCCTACAATTTCATTGGCGTTGTAGCCTGGTAGTATGGCTGAGTACACGGTAACCACACGGCGCAAATTTTTGTGCTTGATAGCACTGTAGCCTGCTACATTTTTGGCTTCTACAACTGCCGAAACAGGGACATTTTTGATTCTCCCAGAAGCCATATCACGAAACGTAATGTTTTGATTAAATAGCGCAGAGGGATTGTATCGATCAGACTCTTGAAAACGCACATTGATATCGTAGTCCTCGCCGTCCCTTTTGTAGACGCCGGCCTTTTCGCCAAACAGGGCTCTCCGTAGTTGAAAACCAACCTGTCCTGCGCTAACACCGAGGCTTCCCGCCTTACGCCTATCAACTACAACTTCCATACTTGGTTTGTTGCGGTTCACATCTACTTTGAGTTCCTCAATCCCCGGAATATTTTCTTTTATGATATAGCTACGAACATCGTTGGCAGCTTGAATCAACTCGTTGTAATCTTCTCCCGAAATTTCAATATTTACGGGGTAGCCAACGGGAGGTCCATTCGCATCTTTTTCAACTGAAATACTTACGCCCGAAAATTTCCTTCGAAGCGCTTGTTGTACTTCACTTCGAAGTTCTTCGCTCGATAAACCACGGCGGTATTTGTATTCGCGCATGGTAGCTGTAATTTTTCCACGATGCGGCATTTCGGCTTGCGAGCCGCCATCGGTTTGTGGATTTCCAGCACCCGAACCCACCTGCGACACCAACGACTCTACCATGAAGTTTCTGTCGTTGTCCATGTACTTTTCTGTGTTCACGGTCTTAATCACAACTTGTTCAATTGCCTTTGTAATTTCATTGGTTTTAACAATGTCTGTTCCTTGCGGATATTCGATGTAAACAATAATTTGACTGGGTTCGTTATCGGGGAAAAACTCCACTTTTGGACTGGCAACACCAACCAATATAAAGGAGGTAAACAAAAGCCCTATGGTTCCAAAAACAAAGGCATAGGCTCGCCATCCGCGCATGGCAAATTGCAACAGTTTTTCGTAGCCGCGCTCTAATGTATTTAAGAAGAATTGCTGGAACGAATTGGCCAGCCCTTTAACAATATAACGATAGAGCCAGAATAACCCCATAAGTGTTATGAGGAAACTTCCTAATCCGCGTGTAGCAGGTGAAATCACAACAAAGAAGGTTCCCACAGAAACAAGAACAATGCTCAATCGAATAAGCTTTTTCACAGAGAGATTTTTTTCTTCAACATCCATAAATTTGGACACCAACATGGAGTTGAATAATAGCGCAACAAACAACGAAGATCCCAAAACAATAGATAGGGTAATGGGGAAGTAAATCATAAACTGCCCCATAATACCAGGCCAAAAACCTAGGGGAATAAAGGCGGCAACGGTGGTTGCCGTAGAAATAATAATGGGATAGGCGATTTCACTTACCCCTTTTTTGGCGGCCTCCACGCTGCTAAGCCCTTCTTTTTCAATTAGGCGATAGACATTTTCAACCACCACAATGCCGTTATCTACCAGCATTCCAAGTCCCATAACCAGTGCAAAAAGGACCATGGTGTTCATGGTGTAGCCCAGAGTTTGCAAAATCACAAACGAAATAAACATGGACATCGGAATGGCAAATCCAACAAACAGGGCATTTCGGAACCCTAAGAAAAAGGTTAGCACGGTGACCACCAACAATACGCCAAAAAGAATGTTGTTAACCAAGTCGTTCACCTGGTTTAGGGTAAGCGAAGACATGTCGTTGGAGATGGTTACGTTAAGATCTTCGGGGAAATCTGTGGCTTTGGCATCCATCACAATTTCTCGAATACTTGTCGCCGCTTGAATAAGGTTTTTGCCGCCTCGCTTTTTAACGTCTAACATTACGGTTGAGGTCCCAAAATCACGTGCAAAACTGGTTGTTTCTTGGTCTTTAAAAGAAATTGTTGCGATTTCGCCCAGTGACACCGTTCCCTTTTCGTTCGTCACCACAAATGCCGCCAAATCTTTAGGGGTATCAATTTCACCTACAATACGAATGCTTCTTCGTTGTCCACCGCTACGCATGCTTCCTGCAGAAACCGTCATATTTTCGTTTGCAATGCTTTGGACCACATCGTTAAAGCTCACTTGAGAAGCCATCATCTTTCGTGTATCTACAGCAACTTCAACTTCTTTTTCCTGTGCTCCACGAATGTCAACAGATTTGATTTCGTCGAGTCGTTCGATGCGCTCTTCCAGGATTTCGCCATACGCCTTTAGTCTATCAATGGGGTAATCTCCTTGAATGCTGACATTTAAAATCGGCATTTCTTCGGAGAAGTTTAAATTAAAAACAGCGGGCTCAAGCTTTGCGCCATTAAATGTGGGCCAGTCTTCCGAAGCCTTTACAGCATCTACTTCGTCTTTAACTTTTTGTTTTGCAAAATCAACGGGGATATCTTCGTCAAACTCAATCGAAACAAGTGAGTAATCGTCTTGTGAAGTGGACGTAACTTCGGATACGTTGCTAATGCCCTTAATGCCATCTTCCAATGGATCAGTAACAAAACGCTCAATGTCTTGCGCAGTATTTCCAGGGTATGGCGTACTAATAAAAATAGTAGTTTCGGTAATTTCAGGGAAATTTTCTCGAGGCATGGTTACGTATGCAGACCCACCCATAATGAGAAAGATTCCCATAAGCACATAAATAATGGTGCTGTTACGGATGGCCCAAACAGAAAGCCCAAACGTTTTATTGGATTTGTTATCTAAACTCATAATGCGTTTGTAATCTGTACGTTTTCATTTTCTTTTACTAAGCGAGCACCTTCGTCTATTACGCGATCTGCTATGCGTAGCCCTTCCAACACTTCAACTACATCGCCCTCAACAAGACCAGTTTTGATAAAGCGTTTTTCTGCCTTGTTGTTTTCATTCACTAGATACACATATTGCTCTCCAGAAAAATTTTCAGAAACTACTTCAAGCGGAATCACAATGGCGTTTGGATTTTGATAGTCTACCAAACGCACCGTTGTAATTAGATTAGGGGCAAGTACAATAGACTTGTCAGCGGCAAGCGAAACTTTAAACGTTCGATTCCCTGTGCTAATATGTGTTCCTTTATGCAGCACATTACTATTATAAGTATGATCTAAAATGGGAATTTCAACCTCGGCCGTTGTTCCTTTGTTGATATTTGGGAAATAGCGTTCAGGCACATCTGCTTCTACATACATACTATTTAAGTTTACCAGCCTTAAAAGGGGGTGAGTTCCTGGAGTCACCAACTGTCCAACCTCGGTTATAACATCGTCTACGCGACCTGAAAAAGGCGCGTATAAGGTGGATTTACTCAACTGTTGTAGTAATCGCTCATAGCCTTTTTGTTGACTTTGATAAGCTGTTTTGGCTTGCAAGTATTCAATTTCTGAACCTATATTTTGGTTCCACAGCCTTTCTTGACGTTCAAACATGGTTTTCGCCAGATCCAATTGCACCTTTTGAAGCGCTGCACTTTGTGCCAATCCACCATCATCAATAGTAACCAACAGATCACCTTTATTTACTTGTTGCCCTTCTTTTACATGAATGGCTTTTACTGCCCCCATAAATTCAGCATTAAGCACCAAGTTTTGATTGGTTTTGATAACTCCCTGTAGCACAACTTTATGAGCGAATGGCTTTTGATCGACAGAAAACACGGTAACTAAAGACCTTTTTTTGTCTTTATCAAACTTGTCGATGGCTTCCATGACAAGATTTAACTCGGCTTTAATGGTGTTGTTTTCATTTACAAGCTCGGCTTGACGTGCACGCAAACCGTCTACATTTTGATGTTTAATAAGTGTTTGGGTATCCGTTTTTTCGGCTGGGCTACAAGCCAAAAAAAGACCAAAAGTTAGTGTTAAAAGAGAACTCTTTTTCATTTTTCAGTAGTTACAGGGTTTAGTAAAAGGGATAATGATGTTTTAGAAACAACAAGCTGCTGCATAGCAGTCAGGTAATCGTTTTGTGCGCCGTAAAGTTGTGTTTGTGCTTGGCGTAATGTAAAGCCAGACACTAACCCTTCTTTAAATTTGATTTGATTTTTTTTCTCTATTGAGGCAGCTAATGCCAAATTTGTGGCTGTGGTTTGCAAGTTTTCCAAATTGAATTGTACCTCACTTCGAAGCCCGCTTTCTTCTAATAAAAGTTCTTGTGCAACATCGGCAGCTTCATTTTTTGACTGTTCTAAGGCCAGTTTTGCTTGTTGTTTTTTTGCTTGAGACTGAAAACTACTGAAAACGGGAATGTTAAGATTAACTCCGAAATTTGCTCTTCCAAACCAATTTTGTTCGGGTTGTGTAAACGTAAATTCTTGGTTAAACCCATCATATCCGCCACTGAGAAAAGCCGATATTTTAGGTAAAGATTTAAAGCGCTCAAGCTTAAGTAGTAATTCTTTTGAGCGGATATCGTTTTGCGCCATTTGGTAATCAATATTGTTGCTCAGTGTTAGCATATCGCTATTTTCCCCTTGGTGTTGCAATGCAAGCCCTTCAAGTGTGCTGCTAAGCGTGAGAGGTGTGTCCAACTCCATGCCTAACACATGACGTAATACGTTTTTTGCTACCACAGCCATTTGTTTGGTGTAGTTCAGCGAACTATTTAAGGACGACACAATAAGTTGAAGTTGTTGCACATTTTCCTCTTCAGTTAAGCCACTTTCAAAAACCGCTTTAATTTCATTAAGATTTTGCTGTGCTACTTCAAGATTTTGTTCCAACACAGCCACTTGTGCTTGAGCTAAAAGCGTATTTACATACGCATCTACGGTTGCTTGCGTTATGACTTGTTCGGTTTTGGTGTAGGCTTGTTCAGAGATACGTAAGAAAACCTCAGATGCTTGTAATCCTACCAAATATGAGCCATCAAAAATGAGTTGCTCCAAACGCAGGCCTGCATTGGCGCTTTGTGTGGTGCCAAAAATAAGTTCACTAAACGTACCAGGTTGCCCGCCAAAAGACTCAGCAGGAGCTACAGTGGTGGCTTGTTTTATCGCATTCAAATATCCAGCCGATAAGGATACCTGTGGCAACCCAATAGCAATGGCTTCCCAACGCTGCTCTTTTGCTATTTGAATATCCTTGCTAGAGTTTTGCAGTGTGCGATTATTTGTTTTTGCCAGCTGAATGGCGCTATCCAAATCTAACTGTTGTGCAGCAAGAAAAGGGGCGCATATAAGCAATAGAAAAAGATGGAGTCTAGTCATGTGTATGGTTGTCAAAGGAGTTAAAAAGTTCCATTCCTGCTTCGGTGCAAATCGCACGAACGTGGTATTCTAAATAATCGGTCATTAATTGACTGTGTTGGAACATGTCTGCAGGAAAAAGATATTGGTCTTTGATGCCCATCATTCCGTTAAAGTAAAGTCTTGCGGTAAACGGGATGTTTAGGTTTGGACGAAACAATCCCAAAGAAACGCCTTTTTCCAGGCTGTTGCTCATTTGTTGCACCATAAATGCCAGTTGCTTTTCTTTGAGTTCATTAAAAATTTCAGGATAGAATTTTTTTAACTGAAACTGAGGCGAAATCTTTTCATTTTTGATTTTTTGCATCATACAGAGCTTTATGTCATACAATTCTGCAATAGGGTTGCTCGCATTTTCACTAATGCGAGATATTTCAGCTGTTACATAATCAAAGAAATGAAAAACACACTTCCGAACAAGCGCTTGTTTGTTTGGGAAATGAGCATAAAGCGTCTTTTTTGAAATGGCTAATTTTTGGGCAATATCGTCCATGGTAACGCTTTTAAATCCTAGCGTTAGAAACATTTCGGAACAAGAGGAAAGAATTTTTTCCATAGCAATTTGATGCAAAGATATGCGGGAAACTTAAAATACCAAAAAAGTTTCCATAGTTTATAATTTCTTAATATTCACATTACAAATCCTTGACGTACTTTTACAAAAACGTCTTTTAATGGAATTTTTGACTGCTTACCAAAAACTTGTAGCGGACTCGTTAACGCATCTAAACCAAGGAAAATCGCCAATAGGCCTGTACCAGCCTATAGACTACCTATTGGATTTGGGCGGCAAACGATTGCGCCCAGTACTTGTGCTTATGGCTTGTGAAGCTTTTGGAAAAACAGCTAAGGAGGCACTCCCTGCTGCTCAGGCAGTAGAAGTGTTTCACAACTTTACGCTGATGCATGACGACATCATGGATAAAGCAAGTATGCGGAGAGGAGCACAAACGGTACACGAAAAATGGGACGTCAACACCGCCATTCTTTCGGGCGACGCCATGTTGGTTCAGGCCTATCTTTTTTTAAATGGATACGAACCCAAACTATTTCAATCGCTAACAACGCTTTTTAGTAAAACAGCACTTGAGGTTTGCGAAGGACAACAATACGATGTTGATTTTGAATTCCGTGACGATGTACGTATTGAAGATTATTTAGAAATGATTCGTTTAAAAACAGCTGTTTTGGTAGGCTGCGCCATGCAAATGGGCGCGGCTGTTGGAGGCGCAACAAGCAAAGACGCACAGCAACTTTACCTTTTTGGCGAGCAGCTTGGTATTGCCTTTCAATTGCAAGATGATTATCTAGACACTTTTGGCGATGCAGCCAGTTTTGGTAAGCGTATAGGTGGCGATATTGCCGAAAATAAGAAGACCATCTTGGTGCATTTGGCGTTTCGTAATAGCACTGAAAATCAGCAAAATGAATTGCAAAGTTGGCTGTCTGAAACTTCTGAGGATGAGGCGAAGAAAATAGCCGCTGTAACCCAACTTTTTAAAGACACGGGCGCTGATAAGGAAACGCTATCGCTTGTTCAGCAATACACTCAACAGGCGTTTGATGCGCTAGAAAAAGTAGATCTCACTCTAGAAATGAAGCAACGACTTATTGCTTTTGGAAATTGGCTAATGCAACGAACGCATTAAACGACGTATTAGTTGACACACAAATACCCCTACGGGAAAACTTCGCATGATGCGAACTTCTTCCGTAAAAGCTGTTTTTTCGTCTAAGAAGCGAAGGATTGTTTTGGGGTTATTGCGTTGAAACATCCGAGAAAACAAAAAGCTTCCTTTGTGGTTGTTTTGTGCTAACACGTCTAAGAAAAGTAAATCATACCACCAGAAACGATTGCGTTTTTCAAAAAGGCGCATATCACTTTGTTCACTTAAAAAAGTTACAAGCTCAATAGCTTTTTTTTCAATAAATTTAAATGTGAACCCTGTGCTGGCTTTTGTCCAACCGCCCGCTGAACCAATATGTAACACTCGTTTACTATTGTGCTTTGAAAACGGATAGCAAGTCATGGGAATACTGCCTTGTTCTGTTTCCGTAATGACATAGTCTCGAATGTTTTTTTGCGTTAAGTATTGCCTGATTTCACGTTCATATTCGGGATATTTCAACAGATTTTCAGAAAACAAAGTATATTCGATTAGGGCCTCATTACGACTAAGTGGCAAGACGTACATAAACCGTGTGTTGCCTTTCTGTTCCACGTTAAAATCCATAAACGTAGCAGTATTTAAATCAAAATAATTTTCTTTTGTTTTGATAAACCAGCCTATAAAATGTTGTTGTAAAACAGGGTATTTAGACTGCTGTCGTAACGCATTCCAATCAAAAATGCTATTAAAAAAATAGGCGCCAACATAGGAGTTTTCAGCAGTTGAGACATGAACGATCTCACCATCAGCTTCAAAAGCCTCTACTTTTTCATAACGCAAATCAATGTTTTTGTTTGTAGCCATCAGCTCATGCATGTGAGTGTAATACGCATGGCTTCTAATCATTTTATATGAATATGGCAAAATAGATTCTTGGAGTTGAGAAGTATCTGACGAAAATGTTATGTTGTCCCATTGACAATGAACAAAAGGAGACCAGTTTTCATTCGATTTATGTTCCCAAAAACACCAAGTTCGGTCATTTATTTTATTGCTGTTTTCTTCTAAAATAAGAATGGATTTATGTTTAAAATGCTCATGCTGTAGCATTTGCCATACAATTTGCAAGGTTGATGCACCTGCGCCTGCAAAAATAAAATCGTAAACCCCTTTGTTTTTCACCCTTCCAAACCTACAAAAATCATCGTAAAAACGGAATAATTATATTTGCTACTATGTTTGAATCTATAGTTCACTTTTTTGAAAACACGCCACCAGTGTTGGGAGCGCTCTATGCTACCCTTTTTACGTGGGGATTAACAGCACTAGGCGCATCATTTGTATTCTTCTTTAAAACGATGAATCGTGCGGTATTAGATGGCATGCTCGGATTTACCGGAGGAGTTATGGTAGCAGCGAGTTTTTGGAGCTTGTTAGCGCCTGGTATTGATATGAGTCCTGGCGAAGGTTTTATAAAAGTGATTCCTGCAGCTGTTGGGTTTACCCTTGGGGCCCTATTTATTTTTGGACTTGATAAAGTATTGCCTCATATTCACATTAATTTTAAGGAATCGGAAGGAATAAAGACACCGTGGCATCGTACTACGCTAATGGTACTTGCCATTACTTTGCACAATATACCAGAAGGTCTAGCTGTTGGGGTATTGTTTGGGGGCGTAGCTGCAAGCTTGCCCGAAGCTTCTATAGCTGGAGCAGTAATTCTTGCTATTGGTATTGGAATTCAAAACTTCCCGGAGGGAATCGCCGTTTCTATGCCGATGCGTCGCTTGGGCCTTAGCAGAAAAAAAAGCTTTTTCTATGGACAGGCTTCTGCAATTGTAGAACCGATTGCTGGAGTAATTGGTGCCGTAGCGGTTACATTTTTTACTCCCATTTTACCTTATGCACTTGCATTTGCGGCGGGGGCTATGATTTTTGTCGTAGTTGAAGAAGTGATTCCCGAAACCCAGCAAGATAAATTTACAGATATAGCCACACTTGGGTTTATAGCAGGGTTTGTTGTTATGATGACGCTAGATGTTGCACTTGGCGGTTAATGGCATCCACAATTTTTACTGGAAGCACAACCACCTCCAACCGTTTTTTTACGAGGTCTAAATTTTTGTACTAAAAAATATAATGCCCAAAGTACCGCTAAGGAGATAATAACTGTTTCCATACTATAGGCTAAAATACTGAAAGGTTACCAATGCGCCCAAATACGCCACAGCAGTCATCACAACAAGCTGAATTGCGGGCCAACGCCAACTATTTGTCTCTTTTCTGACAATGGCCAACGTACTCATACATTGCATGGCAAATGCATAAAAAACCATAAGTGATAGCCCTGAAGCAAGCGTAAATACTGGGGTGCCATCTGCATAGGTTTCTGCGGCCATGCGTTTTTTGATGGTTTCATCTTTGTCTTCGCCCACGTTGTATATGGTGGCAAGTGTTCCTACAAATACTTCTCTAGCAGCAAACGAACTCACAATAGCAATTCCAATTTTCCAGTCGTAACCCAGTGGTCGAATTGCAGGCTCAATCCCTTTTCCAATGATCCCTAAATAGGAGTGCTCGAGTTTGTATGCGTTAAGTTTTTGGTCATATTTTGCATCAGACACAGCCACTGATTTTGCGACTTCTCGCGGCGCGTTTTTAAACGTTTCGCCAGGGCCATTAGACGCCAATGCCCACAACAGAATTGAGATGGCTAAAATCACCTTTCCTGCCTCCAAAACGAACGATTTTGTTTTCTCTACGATGGTCAGCAATACGTTTTTGAGTAATGGGATGCGGTAGTTTGGCATTTCAATTACAAAATAACTGGTTTGGTTTTGAGGCATTATTTTATGCAGTACAAATGCTGCCAATAGTGCCATGGCAAATCCTAGCATATAAAAAACCATAAGGACTAACCCTTGTAGGTTTGCTCCTAAAATCCGCTCATCGGGAATGATCAAACTAATAAGGATGAGGTAAACAGGCAGTCGAGCAGAGCAGGTGGTAAATGGCGTTACTAAAATGGTAACTAGTCGCTCTTTCCAATTTTCTATATTCCGTGTTGCCATAATAGCAGGAATGGCACATGCCGTTCCAGAAATCAGCGGAATAACACTTTTTCCACTAAGCCCAAACCGCCGCATTACGCGATCCATAATAAAGACAACACGACTCATATACCCCGTTTCTTCTAAAATGGAGATAAACAAAAACAACATGGCTATTTGTGGAACAAAAATTACAATTCCCCCAAGTCCGGGAATGATACCTTCGGCGATTAGGTTTGGTGCCATCCAAGAAGGAATTGATGTTTTTGCCCAATCGCTTAGTTGCACAAAAGAGGTGTCTATAAAGTCCATAGGAACACTGCTCCAGTCATATAATGCCTGAAAAATGGAAAGTAAAACCACAAAGAAAATCACAAACCCCCAAAACTTGTGTGTCAATATTTGGTCAAGCCTTCCTCGAAGGTCAGTAGCTTTACTACTGTCTTTCACGTAGCAATCCTTCAAAACGGAATTGATAAATTGATACCGTTTGATCGTTTCCTTTTGTTGAAGTCTTTTTAGAAATGAGGAACTTCGCAGATGGTTGGCGTCTTCTGCCTCCATTCTTTTACGCTCAATTTTAGCAAAATTGACATCTTGTGTAATAACCAACCATAATTTATATAACGATTGATTGGGGAATGTGCGTTCTAGAGATCCAAAATACTCTTGGTCTATTCGCTTGATGTCCAAACAAGCTTTTGTTGATATGGTTTTGTATGCGGAAATGTGTTCTTTTAGCACATCGATTCCCACATTTTTCCGAGCACTTACTAGCACTACTTTGGCGTGTAGCAGCAGCTCCATTTTATGAGTGTCAATACGGATACCTTTACGACGCATGCGATCAGACATATTAATCACTAAAATGGTTGGAATGTTGAGGTCTTTAATTTGAGTAAACAACAGTAGATTTCGCTTTAAATTCTCTACGTCAGATACCACTACAGCAACATCTGGGAAATCTTTATCTTTTTTGTTTAAGAGTAATTCCACTACCACATTTTCGTCTACTGATGAGGCGTTAAGACTGTAGGTGCCTGGTAAATCTAAAATACGCGCTTTTACTCCTCTAGGTAAGCGACAAACCCCCTGCTTTTTTTCAACGGTAATGCCCGGATAGTTTCCTGTTTTTTGATTAAGCCCAGTAAGGTGATTAAAGACCGAAGACTTTCCTGTATTTGGATTTCCAATAAGCGCAACATTGATATTTTTACTCATCTTCTTTGCGGATATGAATACATGTCGCTGTTTCACGGCGAATAGCTAAATGAGAACCCGAAATGTTAAGGTAAAGTGGGTCTTTGTTAGGTGCAAGATGCAGCAACCGAACCTCGTTCCCAGGAAGACACCCCATTTCAATAAGCTTCATAGGCAGCTGCTCTATGTCAAAAGAATCAATGGTGGCAGCTTCGCCAACCTCTAAATCGGCAAGGGTTAAATGCATTTATTTAGACTAATTTTAAAGAGCAAATGTACGTTAAAGTGTAAAACATTTAAAGTTGATTGTTATTTTTCTCCAAGCAATAATTCAATATCACGAAGAATATCGTCCATTGCTTCTAGTTGAGTGCCGTCATAAAACCCACGAATGCGTTTTTGCTTGTCAACAAGCACAAAATTTTCGGTATGAATCATATCATAAGGCCCACCATCGCCATCGTCTTTTACGACCAAGTAGGACTTACGGGCTAGCTGATAAATTTCTTTTTTGTTTCCAGTGACCAAATTCCAACGCGTATCATCCACCATATTTTTTAGGGCGTAACGTTTGAGCTGTGGTACTGAGTCAATTACAGGAGTAACGCTAAACGACAAGAGTTTTATCTCTGGTAAATGAGCTAATTTTTCTTGTAGCATAAACATATTTTTAGTCATGATGGGACAAATACTGGGACAGGTCGTAAAAAAGAAATCGGCAACATAAATAGTATTGTCATAAGCTTTTTCGGTAATCGTTTCTCCATTTTGGTTGATCATAGAAAAAGGCGCAATGGTATGGTATTTTTTTACGTACTGAATACTTTCATCAACCAATTCTGGCGTTACCATAGCAGGTTGAAACACCGGTAGCACCTCTTTTGGTTTTAGGGCAATGTAAAACAACCCAACAATGATGATGGATAGTACCAACAACACTAAAGCTAGTTTCCGAAATCGGCTAAAGAATGTACTCAATTCCATGCCGCAAAGATACAACCTATACCGTTTTATAGCTCGGTCAAATCCCGTACATTTGACAACTAAATTTTTTCCATGGAACTTTTTCTTGTAAAAGGCGGACAGCTAATTTTAAGTTTGTCGTTGCTTATTGTGCTTCATGAGTTGGGTCATTTTATTCCTGCCAAACTTTTTAAAACGCGTGTTGAAAAATTTTACCTTTTTTTCGATGTCAAATTTTCGTTGTTTAAAAAGAAAATCGGCGAGACCGTTTACGGAATTGGATGGCTTCCACTGGGAGGTTATGTGAAAATATCGGGGATGATAGATGAAAGCATGGACACCGAACAAATGGCACAACCGGCACAACCATGGGAGTTTAGAGCAAAGCCCACATGGCAACGTCTCATCATTATGCTTGGTGGCGTTACCGTTAACCTTGTGCTTGGATTTTTGATTTACATGATGGTCATGTTTGTATGGGGAAGAACGGTTATTACGAACGATGCATTAGTCTATGGCTTAGACCCAACACCACAAGCGCAAGCCATAGGGTTTGAATTGGGAGATAAGGTTTTAACGGTCAATGGCAAGCCTCTAGATGCTGCTATGGATGTAAACAAATGGCTCTTTTTGCGTGACGCTAAAAGCGTAACGGTATCACATGCCAATGGGTTGAAAGAATCAATAGCAATACCAAAAGAATTTGGCAAGAAGCTTTTTGCATCGGGGGAGATGTTCCCGCTCATTCCGAACATGCCTGCCATAGTAGATAAAGTAATTGAAAACTCGGCTGCTGCGGCCGCTGGAATTTTACCTAACGATCGCATTGTTGGTGTAAACGATGCTGCTATTAGTTCGATACGTCAAGTGCAAAGCGCAATAAAAGCACGCGAAGGTGAATCGGTTGTATTATCTATCATACGAAATGATGAGGTCAAAAAAATTACAACTACAACAAGTGAAGACGGTATTGTAGGAGTGTACTTTGAAGACACACGCCCCAAAGCAACAGATATGTCCTTCACAGCTGGTGAGAGCATTAAGCAAGGTTTTGACTACGGCTACTGGACGCTTTTTGATTACATAGCCCAGTTTAAATTTATTTTCACCAAAAAGGGAGCCAGTCAATTGGGTGGTTTTGGGACCATTGCAAGTTTGTTTCCTGCCAAGTGGGACTGGCGCGTATTTTGGGAGCGCACCGCACTGATTTCTATTATACTGGCATTTATGAACGTTTTGCCTATTCCTGCTTTAGACGGCGGGCATGTTGTGTTTTTGACCTATGAAATGCTCACGGGCCGTAAGCCACATCAAAAGATTTTGGAATACGCTCAAATGGTTGGCATCATTTTATTACTCGGTTTATTTGTCTTTGCCAACGGAAACGACTTATATCGTTTCCTTAGCAATTAATGGTTCTCTTATTTAATGTTTAATTTATTTTTATATTTATTAAAATTTTAAACATGAAAAATATAATTACAATAATTACCATTGCATTGTGTAGCAGCATATATGCACAACCAGCATCCGTTATGAACATCACCTATATTGATGTTCCACGTACAGAAGCAGATGCTTTTTTAGCTTCACATGTGAAATTTAGTAACATGTCCATCTCTGAAGATCGAAAAATCCTTGCACATGGCATTTTTACTCATGCTTTTGCAGATAATTACACTTTTGCTTTTTATGACTTTTATGCATCTTCAGCTGATGTTGAAAAAGATAGTGATTTGGCAAATTTAGCTTTGCAAGAAAACGTTAAGGCTATGAACTTGGATGAAGAAGCACAACAAGCTCTTAACAAGGAGTATTTTACATATTTCCGAAATTACGCCGAAAACCATACAGATCAAATTCGCGTTGCAAACGAGGAAATGGTTTATGAATCCGAACAACTTGACTGGTCAACGAAAAAGATTACGACTGTCGGAAAATTCGATATCAAATGGGGTAAAGGTGGCGAAGCACTTAAAGCTTGGCAAGATGGTCAATTAGAGTCTTATAAAAAGCATCCTGGTGTTGAGGCTGTTTACGGGTCTAATCACCTATTTGGTAGTGGCATGGGGCTTCATATTTATACTTTTTATTCAGATTGGGAGTCTTTTGCTTCATACGAGTCTGCTAACTTTGGAAGTGCTATGGACGAAAATGGTAAAACTTTTTGGTCTGCTGTTGATGCTCACGAAGACGAAATCATGGTTTGGATTGGTGGTATGAATCCCGAAACAAAGGAAGTTTATTTAGTAGAATAATTTCAAATTAATCGTATATCAAAAAAAAGCGACGAAAGTCGCTTTTTTAATTTTATTATGTGCAAATGTGAATCAATTTATTTTATATTTGCGCACATTTTCCTCCTTAGCTCAGTTGGTTAGAGCATCTGACTGTTAATCAGAGGGTCCTTGGTTCGAGTCCAAGAGGGGGAGCTGGTAGTAACCGCTACACCACACATTTTTAACCAAAGCCCACCCTATAAGGTGGGTTTTTACATTAAGGATGAATCGGAAATACTTTTTGAAACATAGGGAGGTGTTTATAGTTTTCAAATATCAAACCTCACCTTTCAGACACCTTGTGAAAAAAGGGAAATCGTCGGTTACGACATAGTAATATATACCTTCAGGAAATTCCGGTGTTACACCAAAACGTCCATTACATTGGTCTAAATCTCCAAGCCCCTCCACATACTCATAATCTTGGGTAAAAGCTCCCATAGGAATTGGAGTATTTGGGCTTGCTGTTCCCTGATTTGGTCCGCCAATAAGTGATGTTAATATACCAGGGCGATTCACGTCAGGGGTTGATTTCAATCGATAACTTGAAGTTAGTGACATTATTCCGCTAGTAGAATTGTTTGCGTCTGAATACCCATATCTAGCGTATACAGGAAACCCGTCAGATGCCCATCCCACCAAAGTCATACCTTGTTTGTCTCCTAAAAATTCCATTAGTAGTTCTGGCATTCCATGGTAATGGTATGCTCCATTTGGTTGAACATGTGCGTGATTCATGTCATCTCCAAAGTTAAAAGTGTCATGGCCTAATGCCTCTATGTTCCAGTTACCTTGACCTTGGGCCAAACTACATACACCCGCATCATTACACCTCCCCGCGGTTGCTGGATCAAACTTAACACTATTTAAAGCATAGGCAATTGCCAAGGCAGGACCAACAACTCCCAAACCACTTTCAGATATTATTTTTGGACAAAGCGAAAACCTCGTATTCACATTTTGTTCTGTAATCGTATTTGGATTATTTGCGTTTGGAAATGTTCCTACTTCATGATTAGGCACTCCATTACCCGTCAAAATTCTATTGTTGTCATCCGAAGACCATGAATACCTACTGTGCGTATTGACAGATTCGTCATCATTATAAATTTCCTCATTGATGTCGACCAATACCCCAGCCGTTGTATACTCTCCAGAGCAGTTAGTTGGATTCGAATCTACGGCATCTTCCTTTTTACCACACGACAAAATGAATAGTAATATGAATATGTTTATTGTTTTTTTCAAAACCAATAGTTTTTAGATGGCCTCAAATTAATCTTAAAATTTTGATTTCATCCAATTTCATAAATAAATTTGACTTTGCTGAAATTTGGAATAGTACAGCAGCACGGCGTCTTACAATGTAGTTACGAAACAAACCAACACATCACACATGTTTAATCGTCAGCAAGTAGGATGGGTTTTTTATTTGATGTAACAATCATAAATTTATTGTAATTTAAACAAATGAAAAAATTATTACTTCTTTTACTGCTGCCTTTATTTGGATATGGCCAATATACATTTACAAAAAACGCAAATACTGACCCATCTCTTAAGGAAAATCAAGATAGAATTTCAGACAAAGTTTGGCTAACAAGAGGAAATCAATATGGAATTTATAATGCTTATGACCAGACAAGCGCGAAAAATCAACCAACATCTGGAATTGAACTGGCATTAGGCAATTTCGAAGAGCTTTCTCAATTAAATTTTGAAACGATATCGCAATGGGGTAAAAAGTTTAAAGGGAATTGGCTAAATAAAAATCTTGTATTAAAACTCACGGAAACAAATGAGTATTATTCTTTTGTTATGACCTCTTGGGAGACTAGAGGTGGTTTTAGTTATACAAGGTCGTCCACAGCATTATCAATAACGGATTATTCAAGCACTTTAACCATTTATCCCAACCCTACTAAATCTATATTAATTATTGAAGGCAATATAGAATATGATATAGAAGTATACGACCTATTAGGTAATAAAGCATTGGAAACACAGGGCAACTCTGTCAATATGGAACACCTATCAACTGCTACGTATATTGTAAAAGTTACAGACAAGTCAAATAAAAAAGAGCGGACATACAAGATCTTAAAAAATTAATATGAAAAAAGTTCTATTACTATTATCCCTTGCAGTCTTTTTAGGATGCGAGCAAACAAATCAAATAAATATGGGTAAACGACTAAATAAAAAGAGCGATCAAGTTACAGTCTTGGTAAATGTATCATATACAGCAGATATAGATGAAATAAAAAAATACATAAGGGACGAACAATGCCCTCTTTTTTTTAATCTAAATGACGATGGCATCGTTAGGTTTGAATGGTTCTTAAATGAAAATGAAAAAACAGGGACATTAATTGAAATTTTTGAAAATTCAAATGTTTGGGAAGAACTTGGAAATAAAGTTTTAGGCTCACCCATAAATTTAAAATTTAGAGAGCTATTCAAAATTGAAAAACTTACTGTTCTTGGAGATGTAAACGAGTCATTCAAAGAAAAAATTCAGCCCATGAATCCAGATGTTAGAGCTTACGTGGGCGGCATAAACTAAAGGGAATAATTCTCTTTGCATGCTGAAAAATTTCTTTTACGACAAATCCTTTTGGAAAATATTTCATGTATTCTATCAGTATGCACGTTTAGCCAATGTTTAGCACCTACATCAATTTGACAGGTGCTCATAAAGGATTATTACACATAAAAGAACATAAGCGATGGCAGGCAAAATATCAGAGATGTTATCTCGAATTCGTATTCGCACTAAAATGGCAACAAGCATCATAATAATGATAAAAATGGCACTTACTGGAATGGCTATGTCAAGCTCAAAACCAAGAAGTAATCCAATACCGCCAATACATTGACACACACCAATTACTTTACGCTTGTCTGCGAGTCCCCAGCGGTTAAATTCACGTATCATTCTTTTTGAAACAAAGGAATTGATGCCGTAGGCAATAAAAGATATCCCAGTAAAAGCGGTAATAATAGTTATTGGCCCCATTAACTAGATTAAACCATAGTTAAATGCAGTGATAAACAATGACATTATTAGAAATATTAAAGAAGGAAGGCGTTGTATAAAAGGGTTTTTAACTCTAAAATGGGTCAACTGAGCGCTTAGCATAAAAAAAGCCATTCCAAGAGCAGCATATAGCGTTATTTCGTCATAGCACAGCCCCAGTAGAAGGAGAGCTGAAATAGACATTTTAGCTGCCCCAACAAAATTTCTAAATACATCCGAATAGCCAAACTGTTTGAATTCAGCAAGTACGTTGTGATATCTGAAAATCCACACATAATAAACTGAAACTGCTACTATGATTTGTAAGAGTAAAGAAATATTCTCCATTTTGGTGTTTTGTATAAAGTTACAAAATATTACTTCTTCTTCTAATCCCTTTAAAATTAGTTCTCTGTAAGAGCACTAAATTCATGTTGGGCCTGTAATAAGCTTTTTTGATAATCATCAATTCGCGCATGGGCTAAGCCATCAATAAATAATATAATTCCTAACATCAATATGGCAACAATCATACTTGCGCGCCAAACAGGAACAAAATAAATGACTACTGCGCATAGTATGATGATGATTGGAATTGCGGTAAAAACAACGGTCTTGTATTCTTTTAAAGTACCTTCTACGCGATCCAATTCTTTTTGAACAAAAACAGCCGCATCTTTTTTATGATCAATTTCAAATTCCGTGATTCTTGATTTATTTGTAGCAAATAATCCGATCCCTACAATGAGTAAAAAAACCCCTGCAACTAAAATGGGAATGATGTAAGCTCTTGCTAAATCCGTTTTTCCATATTGCCAAAATCCTAAGCTAATCAGCATAAATACAATACCAACAATCATAAAAAAGGTAGTAGAAACAAGCTCTGTTTTTGCCCAGTCTAGTGCTATTTTAAGTATATCCATAGCTTAATATAAAACAAAAAAACCTCCTTAAAAAGGAGGTTTTAAAATTTTGAATTTTTTTAAATTCTAGAATGAATAAATAGCCGCAACAACAAAAGAAGCTAAGCTATCAGTAGCCGCCGCGTCATTGTCTAAGTAGAACTTATCTGAGGCGTTATCAACTCTAAATTCAGGCTTAAGGATAAAGTTTCCTGAAGTGTAGCTACCAGTAATGGTAAATGATGTGTTGTCTTCATCACCTACACCTATTATTCCTGCACTTTTGCTTTCAAAGTATTCATATCTAGCACCTAAGCTAAAAGAATCTGTAAGAGCAACTTGTGGATATAATGCAACACCTGCAAATCCAGTATCGTTGTCAGTTGTAGTAGTTGTAGTAGCATTCACGCCAAGGAAAAACCCGTCTGTGATATCAACTCCACCAGTAAAGTCAATTTGCGAATAGTCATTACCACCTAAGTAGTTGATGTACTGTCCAAAAAGGCCAAGTTGTAAACCATAAGTGTAGGTATCACTTGGGTCATAATCAAGAACTCCATCTTCATTTTCATCTGCAATCAAAGCGTAGTTCGCTTCAGTCATGTCAGTTGGGTTCATTATTGCAGCCATAAAACTTACATCGTCAGATAATGTAAAGTCCAATTTTAAACCCGTGTGAGAAAAAGGACCATATGAGAACATATAAGATGTAGAATAGTTGAAGTTAGCAGCAGGAGAAATCACTTCATACCCCAAGAACGTGTTGAAGTTACCAACTGTTACCGTAAAACTATCGCTGAAGTTGTAATATGCGTACAACTGGTTAATGATTTGTGATGAGTCTTCAGTAGATCCAAAAACAGCATCAGCACCTCTAGGACCGTACACAAAGTCAGCAACAAAACCGTGCTTTTCTCCTTCGTAAGAAAGGACAACATTTGCCATTCCAATAGAAAAGCCTGGGTCATTTGCAAATGATGTTCCAGGAGCAAACTTTGCACTTCTGTAGTACGTGTCTATAGTACCAGCTACGCTAAAGGTTGGGTCTTCTTGTGCGTGTAGACTTTGACTTCCTAATAAGCTTACTGAAATTACAGCAAAAAGTGTGGTTAGTAATGAAATTACATTGTTTTTCATTGTTTGTATATTTAATAGTTATTAATAATATGTTTAATAAATCGTATACAAACATAGGCTTTTAAAAAAAAGACCCCCTCATTTAAGTAGGGTAATTCATGTTTTTTAATATAAAAATGAATTTAACCCCTAAAAATTACAGGGTTAATATAATATTATGTACTTTTTTATAAATGTGCTCTTAAAAACTACTTACCAATTTAAATAAATCTTAAAAAACATTAAAAAAATCAAGTGGATTTTATCAAATAGAGACCAATCATTACAAATCCTAAGCAAAGCCCAAAACTTAAAACAGAATATCCAAAAAAGTTAAGTAGCTGCCCCCCCTTTAAAAAGGAGTAGTTTTCAAAAATAAATGTAGAAAACGTAGTAAGACCCCCGCAAAATCCAGTTGCAAGCAGTAGCTTTTGTTGTTCGGTCAAAGTACCAGACTCATGAAAGCTACCCATAAGCATACCTATAATCAAACATCCAATGGCGTTTGCAAAAAGTGTAGCCCAAGGGAAGTCAATAGACATTTGATGTAAAATTTTGGAAATGCCGAATCGCGCCATACTTCCTAAACCTCCACCAATAAAAACGAGAATTAAAGATTGAAAATTCATTTAGACAATGCTCTTTAATCCAACTAACAAGCCAACAAAGATTAAAAAACCAATAAGTACCCAAAAGCTTCCTTTAAAATATGCTTTGCTTTTTTGCTTGTCCTTTATATAACTGTATATAATGATAGCTGTGAATGCAAAAACAAAAAAAAGTGCGAAAATCAATTGACCCGTAGAGAACATAGCGTTATTTTTAGCGAAACTATAAAAAAATGCAAAAACAATTAGATGCAGTTGCAGCATTTCACAGGGCTTTTGGTGTAGGAATAGCAAAAGCACCTTTAGCAGATACCCCTCTTGAAATAAAAAATTTACGTCATAAATTAATGGCGGAAGAAAACAACGAGTACCTAGAGGCAGCCAATGCAAATGATTTGGTTGAAGTAGCTGATGCGCTTGGTGATATGTTATATATACTGTGTGGTACGATACTCACACACGGGATGCAGCATATTATAGAAGAAGTTTTTGACGAAATTCAACAAAGCAACATGAGTAAGTTAGGTGAAGACGGAAAACCAATATACAGAGAAGACGGCAAGGTGATGAAAGGACCTCAATACCGAAAACCAAATCTAAAACAGTTTTTAGATTAGCCGCAAACTTTGTAGCGCCACCCAAAAGAATCTTCAGTTTTATTGTACTGAATATCCAACAAGGCATTTTTCAGCTTGCTCGCATAACTGTTTTCTGGAATCGGAGTTTCATAATCATTTCCTTTGTATCCAAAACCGATAATAGGCTGAATGACCACGGCGGTTCCACTTCCAAAAATTTCAAGTAATTCACCTGATTTTTTAGCTTCAATAAGCTCGGAAACTTTAAGTAAGCGCACTTCAGTTTTTATACCCATATGCGTAGCCAACTCTAAAATGCTTTTACGCGTTACCCCGTCAAGGATGCTGTCGCTTATAGGTGCAGTAATCAAAGTGTCACCAATTCTAAAAAAGAGATTCATAGTGCCTGCCTCTTCTATATGTTCATGTGTAGCAGCATCAGTCCATATGATTTGCTGGTACCCTTCTTTTTTGGCAAGTTGCGTTGGATAAAACTGCCCACCATAGTTTCCTGCTGCTTTAGCATAGCCTGTACCACCTTGAGGTGCTCGGCTGTAGTGATCAGCAATTTTTACTCGAACATCTCCACCATAATAGCTCGCTACTGGAGCACAGATAATCATAAATCGGTATTCGTTTGCTGCAGACGCTTGAACTCCTGGTTCAGATGCAAACACAAAGGGTCGCACATAAAGAGACTTTCCAAGCCCTGCTTTTACCCAATTTTGATCTAATGAAATCAGTTTCTTCATTCCCTCCAAAAAAACGTCCTCTGGGAAAGTTGGAATGGCGAGACGCTCCGCAGATTTATTTATGCGTTTTGCATTTAGTTCCGGACGGAATAACCAAACACAGCCTTGCTCGTCTTTAAAAGCTTTCATACCCTCAAAAACCGCTTGCCCGTAATGCAATACGCTGGCAGCTGGAGAAACTTGCATGGGTGCAAATGGAACAATTTGGGGTGTTTCCCATTTACCCTCTTTATAATCACATACAAACATATGATCGGTAAATGTTGAACCAAAAGCCAAATGATCAAAATCAATTGCGTCTAATGAGGATTGTTTTGTAGGTATAATCTTAATGTCTTGTTTCATACAACAAAAGTAGGAAAATCTTGGGTGTGCGCACCATCTGATGTACATTTACAAAAAAAAGAATGCGGATTTTAATCTCGGGTGCCACCGGACTTATTGGGAAAGCACTCGTTCCTGTTTTACAGCAAGCAGGTCATCAAATATCGGTACTCACTACTCGTACAAAAACAGATTTATTTCCATCTGAAATCAAAATTTTTCACTGGAACCCAGAAAAAGGAGTTTTGGATAGCAACGCCCTAATTGATATAGATGCTATTATAAGTTTAGCAGGTGCCAACATTGCTCAACGATGGACTCCAAAAGCTAAAAAAGCTATTTTGGACAGTAGAGTTTTGGGTACTCGTCTTATTGTTGATGGACTAAAAAAATCTAAAAATCACCAGGTTACTCATCTTGTTTCCGCATCTGCTATAGGTGTATATCCATCAAGTCTAACAAAAGTGTACGCCGAAACCAATACTGACACTGCTGAAAGCTTTCCTGCAGCAGTAGTTCGCGCTTGGGAAACAGAAGTCGATAAGGCAAAAACAGCAATTGATCATGTAAGTAAAATAAGAATTGGCTTAGTGCTTGCGAAAGAAGGCGGTGCGCTGCTTCCACTGGCACTGCCAGCGGCGTTTGGCATGGGTGCTTGGTTTGGTAATGGGGCACAATGGCAATCTTGGATTCACATTCAAGATTTAATTCGACTGTTTGCTTTTACATTAGAAAACCCTGGAAATTACAATGGCGTTTCTCCAAACCCTGTCACTCAAAAAGAGTTGGTGAAATTTATTGCTCAGAACTATAAGTTACCCCAATGGTTACCGGGAATTCCCAAGTTTGTGATAAAGCCAGTGATGGGCGCAATGAGTCAGGTATTGTTTGATAGCATCAATGCTTCAAGTCAATATGTTGAAAATCAAGGCTTTAAATTTAAATACCCCATAGTAACAGAGGCTTTAGAGGATTTACTGCCGTTGCACACAAAAAAGTAGTGTCATTTTGACATACTGTTGGTTTTGGCAGTACTTTTGCCACTGTTAAATAAAACATTTTATGGCTGCCAAAAAGGGAAGTAAGAAGGTCGAGAAGGAAGAGGTGCCCACAGAGGAACCTATAAAAGTGGAGGCTGAAAAAGATCCACTTGTTGAAGCTGAAGCCGCAATAGCTGAAGAAAAAAACAAATTTTTACGCTTATTTGCAGAGTTTGAAAACTATAAAAAACGTACGGCAAAAGAACGCATTGAACTCTTCAAAACCGCATCTCAAGAAGTAATGGTTGCTATGCTTCCTATTTTAGATGATTTTGAACGTGCACTTAACGAGCTTGACGAAAATGACGAGCAGCTAGCGGGTATTCGCCTTATTCATAACAAATTTAATGATACCCTCAAGCAACAGGGGCTTTCCAAAATGGAAATAACCCCAAAGGCTGTCTTTGACGCTGAGGTACATGAAGCAATCACTCAACTTCCAGCATCTGACGATTTTCCAAAAGGCACCATAGTAGACGTAGTAACGGCAGGATATAAGCTTGGAGATTTAATAATTCGTTACCCCAAAGTTGTGGTAGCTCAATAAGATGAAAGAAGACTATTACGACATACTTGGCATAAACAAATCAGCTTCAAGCTCTGAAATAAAGAAGGCATACCGCAAAAAGGCAATTGCCTATCACCCTGATAAAAACCCGGGTGATGCTGAAGCAGAGAAGAAATTTAAGGAAGCAGCTGAGGCATATGAGGTTCTTGGCGATGAGCAAAAACGCGCCCAGTATGACCGCTTTGGCCACGCTGCTTTTGAAGGAAACCAAGGCTTTGGCGGCGGAAGCATGAACATGGATGATATCTTCAGTCAATTTGGCGATATTTTCGGCAGCGCTTTTGGTGGTGGTTTTGGCGGTTTTGGCGGTGGTCAACGCAGTTCTAAGGGAACTAATTTGCGTGTTCGTGTAACACTAACCCTTGAGGAGATGGTGCTCGGCGTTGAGAAAAAAATTAAGGTTAAGCGCAAAAAACAAGCGCCTGGTGTGAGTTACGTAACCTGCAAAACTTGTGGCGGATCTGGACAAATCATGCGAGTAACCAATACCATTTTAGGCAGAATGCAATCGGCGACTACGTGTACCACTTGTAATGGCGCAGGCCAAACCTTACGCCATCGTCCTTCAGGTGCTGATGCGTATGGAATGATTTCACAAGAAGAGACGGTTTCCATCAAAATTCCCGCCGGTGTTGAAGATGGTATGCAACTAAAAGTTTCTGGAAAAGGGAATGAAGCCCCTGGACAAGGTATTTCTGGCGATATGATTGTTCAAATCAGTGTTAAAGAACATGCCAGTCTTAAAAGAGAAGGCAATAATTTACACTTAGACTTATATATTTCTATATCGGAAGCCGTTTTAGGAACCTACAAAGAAATTAATACTGTTGGAGGCTCTGTTCGTATTAAATTAGATGCAGGAATTCAATCAGGAAAAATTTTGCGTCTAAAAGGGAAAGGTGTGCCAAGCCTAAACAGCTATGGCTCAGGAGACTTGCTTGTTCATGTGAGCGTTTGGACTCCTGAACAATTGACTAAAGAACAAAAACAATTTTTTGAAGATCAAAGCAATCACGATAATTTTAAACCAAGTCCAAAATCGACACATAAATCGTTTTTTGATAAAGTAAAAGACATGTTTTCATGATTTTCTATAGTTTGTATGCATAAAAATTATATATTTGGCATAACGATAGATTTATCTATAGTTATTTTCTTTTTCATAGCAATTTTTTCCCATCCTCTTTTTTGAGGGTGGGTTTTCTTTTTTACCCCTATTTTTTTCTATATTAGAGTATGGAAAAAATCAAATCAATCTTTCAATACAATATTGGTATGAGCGACGCTGAAATGAGCGTTGGTTCTTTTTTGATTTGGGTAGCCCTAATCATTACCCTGTCATTTCTTTTACGTTTTGTGCGTAGGATTTTAACCCGAAAACTGTCCTTTGAACGAAAGGGAAAGTTTAAGCCCGTTTTTTCGTTTTTTAATTATTCGCTATACACTGTTGTTGTGTTACTAATGCTGCAAAACGCTGGCGTAAACCTTACAGCATTATTGGCAGCTTCAGCTGCGTTGTTAGTTGGTGTTGGTTTTGCGCTGCAAACTTTTTTTCAAGATATCATTTCTGGTATTTTTATTCTTGTAGACCAAACAGTTCACGTGGGAGATATTATTCAGCTTGACGATAAAGTTGGTCGCGTAGAAAACATTACATTGCGTACAACACGTGCAGTCACAGTAGACAATAAAGTGCTTATCATTCCAAATCATATGTACCTGACAACCACATTGTTTAATTGGACAGAGAATGAAGAACAAACACGAGAATCGGTTTCTGTTGGAGTGGCGTACGGAACAGATTTAGACGAACTAAAAACCTTGATGATTGATATAGCATTGCATCACAAAGAAGTACTAAAAACTCCTCCTCCTATATTGCTATTTAAAAATTTTGGAGACAGTAGTTTAGATTTTGAGCTGGTTTTTACGCTCAAAGATGGCTTTAAATCAGAGATGGTAAAAAGTGATATCCGATATGCTATTGACAAATCACTTAGAGAACGTAATATTGAAATTCCATTTCCCCAACGAGTTATTCATAAGGCAGACTAAATGGCACATATTTTAATTGTAGAAGACGAAGCAAACATCAGGCGTGTATTGCGGAAAGTCCTTTCGGATGAAAATAAAAGGCTAACAATCAGTGAAGCTGAGGATGGTGTTGCTGCAATTTCGTCTATTTCAAAACTAACTTTTGACCTTATTTTATGTGATATTAAAATGCCCAAAAAAGATGGTATTCAGGTATTATCTTATGCACGAGAGCACTCACCCGAAACGCCAGTTGTTATGATTTCAGGTCATGGCGATTTGGAAACTGCAGTTCAAGCCATGCGAATGGGTGCATATGATTATATTGCTAAACCACCCGATTTAAATCATCTACTACAAACGGTACGAGCAGCTTTAGATGTCACTACAGCCTTAGAAAGTAAACCAAAGAAACAAACACCCAAGAAGTATGCTATGGTGGGTGAGTCCGAGTCTATTCAAGCTATTTACAATATGATAGATAAGGTAGCGCCATCAATGGCCCGAGTCTTAATTCAAGGGCCTAATGGTAGTGGCAAAGAGTTAGTTGCCCGTGCATTACACCACAAAAGTAGCCGTTCTGCTGCCCCTTTTGTGGAGGTAAATTGTGCCGCAATACCCTCAGAACTCATTGAAAGTGAGCTTTTTGGGCATATGAAAGGGTCTTTTACCTCGGCACATAAAGACCGAAAAGGTACTTTTGAGCAAGCCCATGGCGGAACCCTCTTTTTAGATGAAATTGGAGATATGAGCTTGGCGGCTCAGGCCAAAGTATTACGTGCGCTAGAGGAACATAAAATCCAACGTGTAGGAAGCGATAAGTCGATTTCAGTTGACGTACGTGTAGTAGCCGCAACTAATAAAAATATTAAAGAAGAAATAGCTCAAAACCGCTTTCGTGAAGATTTGTATCACCGCTTAGCGGTTATTGAAATTCATGTTCCTTCACTTAATGATAGAAAAGAAGATATTCCGTTACTTGCACAATATTTTTTGGCTGCATTAAGCCCTCAGAAAGAGCTTCAGCCAGACGCAGTGAAATCCCTTCAACAAATTAACTGGACTGGAAATATTAGACAATTACGGAACGTTATGGAGCGGTTACATATTTTAGGTGACCATCGAATTACAGCCCAAGACGTTTATTTACATACCACCTCAAAAGAAAATTCATGATTCGACTAACGTTACTTTTTTTTAGTTGCACCGTACTGGTTGCACAACCTAATCCAACGGATAAATCACAGTTGAATCAGTTTTATGATTTAGCCTTGCTGCATGGCCATTCTTACGAATGGTTGGATTATTTAACCAATCGGATAGGCAGTCGATTGTCAGGGTCTCTGGGTGCAGAACGCGCTGTGGCATGGACAAAATCTGAACTCGACTCCTTGGGTCTAGATCGTGTGTATTTGCAACCTGTTAAAGTACCAAAATGGGTGCGTGGTGCCAAAGAATTTGCCCTCATTGAAACAGCTCCTGGAGTGACATTTAATGTACCCATTACAGCACTTGGTGGCTCAGTTGCTACCCCCTCTGTAGGACTTAAAGCTCCTGTGGTAGAAGTACAAGGAATAGAAGATTTAGCTAAAATTGGACGAGAGAATATTGAAGGGAAAATTGTGTTTTACAACCGCCCCATGCAAGCTAATCTAATAAGTACGTTTCAAGCCTATTCGGGTTGCGTCGATCAACGCTATGATGGCGCTCGTGAAGCTAGTGCGTTTGGCGCTGTTGGTATAATCGTACGTTCTATGAATTTAAGGCTGGACGATTTTCCACATACAGGCGCTATGAGTTACGGTGAGCAAGATGTGTCGAAGCGCATTCCCGCAGCAGCTATTAGCACAAATGCTGCCGAAAAACTGAGTTATTTATTGAAGCTTGAACCAAAGCTGAAGTTTCTTTTTCGTCAACAATGCAAAACCTTCCCAGATGTGTGGTCACACAATGTTATTGGTGAAATTAAAGGTAGTGAATTCCCTGATGAAGTCATTGTAGTCGGCGGGCATTTGGACTCCTGGGATTTAGGGGACGGCGCACATGATGATGGAGCAGGAGTGGTACAATCCATGGAAGTGCTACGTTTGTTTAAAAAATCAGGATATTCACCAAAACGAACGATAAGAGTGGTGCTATTCATGAATGAAGAAAACGGATTGCGCGGAGGAAATGCTTACGCCGATAGCGCTCTTACTGCCAATGAAAAACACATTTTTGCCTTAGAGTCAGATGCAGGGGGGTTTACACCACGCGGTTTTTCATTTAATTGTTCAGACGAGGAATTTACACAAGTGACATCTTGGAAGCCTTTATTCAAACCCTATTTAATTCATTATTTTGAGCAGGGTGGAAGTGGAGCTGACATTAGACCGTTAAAAAATAAGTACAACGTATTGGCAGGCCTGAGGCCAGACTCTCAACGCTATTTTGATCATCATCATGCTGAAAATGACACTTTTGATGCAGTAAACAAACGTGAATTGGAACTTGGCGCAGCTACCATGGCATCACTTGTATTTTTATATGATAAATATGGATTAGTCAACCCAATACCGAGTACATTAAAACAGTAATTTCTTACTAATGCTCCAAGACTATTCTAAGGAATTTAAAACGAACCTACGTTTAGCCTGGCCTGTAATGCTAGGTATGGTAGGACACACCTTAGTACAGTTCGTAGACAATATTATGGTAGGCCAATTGGGAACTACCGAATTGGCAGCCATTTCTCTAGGTAATAGTTTTGTTTTTATTGCCATGGCTATTGGCATTGGATTTTCTACTGCTATAACACCCCTTATAGCTGAGGCAGATGCTGCTAAGCAAAAGGCGGTATCCCAAAAGGTCTTAATTGAAGGACTTCGCCTGTGTACCATTTTAGGAATAGTATTATTCTTAGCCGTATATATCGTAAAACCACTTCTTTTTGCAATGGGACAAGAAGAGTCAGTTGTGGAATTGGCTTTCCCATACTTAAACTGGGTAGCGTTTTCGCTAATTCCATTGGTAATTTTTCAAGCATTTAAACAATTTGCCGATGGCATGGCATTAACCAAATATTCCATGTACGCTACATTGTTAGCAAATGCTGTAAATGTCATCATCAACTATCTCTTAATTTTTGGTGTGTGGATTTTTCCAAAATGGGGGGTTACAGGAGCCGCAATAGGCACACTGGCATCTAGAGTAACCATGCTTATTTTTATTTTTTTCTTATTGTATAAAGACCCAAAAACAGCCACATTTATGCGTGGAATCTTCCCGTTTACATTTCATAAAAAAGAACTAAGGCAAATTTTAAATCTTGGTTTTCCTTCATCTATGCAAATGTTTTTTGAAGTTGGATTTTTTACTTTCGCCATTTGGGTTTGCGGATTTTTAAGTAAAAATGCGCAAGCCGCCAATCAAATTGCGCTTAATTTGTCTTCTATGACTTTTATGGTTGCTATGGGGCTTAGCGTAGCAGCCACAATACGGGTAGGTAATCAAAAAGGATTAGGTGCTTTTAGGGAGCTTAAGCGCATTGCCCTTTCGGTATTTTTGATTACGTTTTTGCTTGACATTGCTTTTGCGTTGTTGTTTATCCTTGGCAACAGTTGGTTTCCTTGGCTTTATTTGGATTCATCCACAGGTGTTGACACTTTTGCAGTCGCAGAATTAGCATCTTCGTTGCTTTTTATTGCTGCTTTTTTTCAAATTTTTGATGGAGCGCAAGTCGTGGCTTTGGGTAGCCTTAGAGGACTACAAGATGTTAAAATACCTACTTGGATAACTTTTTTAGCATACGGTCTAACAGGAATTCCTGTCATGTTGTATTTAAGCATTACAGCGGAACTTGGTGCGCGGGGAGTTTGGATTGGACTTTGTTTTGGTCTAGTGGTTTCGTCCTTGTTGTTGTATCTTCGCTTTAGGTATTTATCTAATAAACTCATTCGATTGCATGTCTGAAACACTTCCAGAATTTTTACTCGCTGATAATGCTGATTTTCCTGACGCTATTTTTGTAGTTCATACACACTTCCCTAGGTTTATTATAAATCTTACCAATGATGATTTGGAATGGTGGGAAACCTTTTCTAAAGAAGATAAAGAACAAGCTACTACTGAAATGGCGCACTGGATCGAGCGCGCAACTGTATTCTATGATAATGAAATTAACACATACACAGATTAATGGATACCCTGTTACTTTGGGATAAGAATCTTTTTTTATGGTTAAACAATCTTGGGACACCTCAGTTTGATGCACTTTGGATGGCAATTACAGACAAAAAGCACACCATTGGGTTCTATGTTGTGATAACAGTTATTTGCAGTAGGTGGTTGGGATGGAAAAAGACCCTTTGGCTATTGCTTACCATTGCGCTTCTCATAACCTTTACAGACCAAATTACGAATGCTTTCAAAAATGGCTTTCAGCGCCTTCGACCTTGTCATGAGGAAGCCCTTGACGGTTTGATGCGTCGTGTTAAATCAAGTTGCGGGGGTAAATACAGTTATTTTTCAGGTCATGCGTCCAATTCGTTTGCAATTGCCACCCTTTTTGTGACGCTTTTTGCTAAACGATTTCAGGCCATGCGCCTCCTTTTCGTAGTTGCTGCTTTTGTAGCCTACAGCCGCATATATATTGGGGTGCATTATCCGCTAGATGTATTAAGCGGTGCACTTTTCGGTGCTTTTGGAGGTTGGCTGTTTGCTAAAATTTACCTAAAATTTATTCCAAATCCGCTTTAACAATTTCTGGATATGACTGTAAAAACTGACTAACTCTTGGTTTTGAAACAGCTCTGATATACGGATTATTCGGATTATTTTCTTCAAAATCTTGATGATAGTCTTCTGCTTGATAAAATACGTCTAGCTTTTTTACTTCAGTAACAATCGGGTTTCTGTAACGCTTGATTTTGGTAAGATTTTCTATAGTTTTTTCTATGATTTTTTTCTCATTTTCTGTCTCATAAAAGGCAATAGACCGGTAGTGCGTTCCTTTGTCTGGACCTTGCCGGTTGAGTGTAGTAGGGTCGTGTGAACCAAAAAATACTTGAACAAGGGTTTTAAAAGAGACTTTTTTTGGGTCATAAACGATTTTAATACTTTCGGCATGCCCTGTTTTTCCTGAAACAACCTGCCTATAATTTGGATTTATGGTTGTACCTCCAGCATATCCCGAGATGGCTTCTTGAACACCATCTACGTGTTCAAAAACAGCTTCAACACACCAAAAACACCCCGAAGCAAAATAGGCCGTTTTATGTTCTTGAGGTACACTATACGTTGCCTTTGCAACTGGTGTTGGATTGTCTATCGCTTTGGGTGCGGCAATTGTACATGCTGCAATTTGAAGGCTGATCAAGAAAAGTCGCATAATTTATTTTTTTATAAATGTACTTGAAAATAATTGACAAAAACGATACCAACTTTTCTCTTCCCTCAACATATCAAAAGCTTCTTTATCACTGAAAGATTTGGTATTTGCTAAAGCATTACACAACACTTGTGATAGAGCTGTTGGATTTGCCTCTGAAACCATGCCTGTTTTTGAATGGATACTTTCTGCAAGCCCACCAACACGGGTTACCACCGTAGGCTTATTAAAGTGAATGGCCATGGGGGTAATGCCACTTTGAGTTGCTGCTATATAGGGTTGAACTACCCAGTCGCACACCGAAAACCACATAGATACTTCGTTAGTGGGCACAAACCTGTCATGAAATAAAAGCATATCATCAACTTTTAACGAAGAGGCCAGCTCTCGATATTTACCCAAGGGTTCGTATGGTTCACCAACTATTAAAACTCGAGTCTGTGGTCGTTTTTGTTTTAGTTGTGGTAGACTTTTTATCAATAGATCTAATCCCTTGTATGGACGGATTAATCCAAAAAATAATATGTACTCAAACGCACCGTCTAAACCAAGTGCAACTAATGCATCCCCTTTTTTCATCGGTTTTGGTAGCTGAGTATTGATGGGGTGAAAATACGTATGAATGGTTTTTTTGGTTTGCTTTTTTAATTCATCAGTCACCTTTTCAGACATACATAAAACCTCATCTGTTCCTTCTAAAAAAGTTCCTAAAAGAGCCATGTCTGCTACTTTTTTTTCATGTGGTAAAGCATTGTCTACCCAAGCTATTTTTTTGGATTTGATAGTACTAGCTATGACGCGGTAACACAAGGCTAACCATGGTGTCCAGTACCTAAAAAGCACTACGCTAGGGTGTAGTTTTTTGATGTGTTTTGCTGTTTTCCACCACGATAGGGGATTGAGCATATTGATTTCCCTAAACACCGTAAAATCAGTATTTGAATGAGATGACACATACTGTGTTTTTCCAGGAAACAAGGCTCTTGGATAAAGAAGTGAGAACGAAAAAACAACAACTTGCTCGCCTTGTGCAATAAGTGCTTTAACAAAAGAATTATTGGTGTCTGCTATACCACCGCGAAAAGGAGAAACAGGGCCAACTAAGACAACCATTTTAGTTATCTTCAATAAGTACCCATTCGCCTTTGGAAAGAAGGGGCTCTGCTTGTTTGAACTTTACGGTTTTGCGTTCACCGCTAACCACATGTTGAATGTCAACGCGTTCGTTTCTTCCAATTTTTGGACGTTCACGCACAACGGTTTCGACTTTTTCCGTCGATACAGCTCCAGATTGTTGAGAAGCATGCCTCATCGCTTGCTGGTCTTGATTTAGAACTTCCTCTTTAGAGGTGCGAACTCGTTCTTTACGACGTGTTGCTCGTGCTTCACGAATCGTATTTGGGTCTTGGGTAGGTAACTCCCCCTTGAATAAGAACGAAATGATATCTCTATTCACATGATCCATGAACACGCTGAATAACTCAAATGATTCAAACTTATAAATCAACAAGGGATCTTTTTGCTCATGCACAGCAAGCTGCACGGATTGCTTGAGCTCGTCCATTTTACGGAGATGATCTTTCCACGATTCATCGATAATGGCAAGACTGATGTTCTTTTCAAAATCATTCACCAAGTTTTTACCCTCGCTTTCAAAGGCATCCTCCAAGTCACTCACTACATTTAATGTGCGGACCCCATCAGTAAAAGGTACTACAATACGTTTAAAGGTATTGCTTGGGTTTTGATAAACATCTTTAATTACAGGGAAAACACGCTTGGCATTTTCTTCCATTTTTTTCTGATAGTGGGCTAATGCGGCTTGATAAACCAACTCGGTAAGCTGCTCAGGCGATTGACTTTCAAAATCTGCAGCCGTAACAGGACTAGTAAGAGAAAACAGTCGAATCAATTCAAACTCAAACTGCTTATAGTCTTTGTTCGCCAGGTTTGTCGCGCATATTTGGTCACAGGTTTCATAAAGCATGTTTGCTATATCCACTTGTAAGCGTTCTCCATTAAGGGCATTGTAGCGTCTTTTATAGATGACTTCTCGTTGTGCATTCATCACATCGTCATACTCAAGCAATCGCTTTCGAATACCAAAGTTGTTTTCTTCCACTTTTTTCTGTGCCCGCTCTATAGATTTTGTCATCATGCTCGCTTGGATAACCTCTCCTTCTTTATGTCCCATACGATCCATCATTTTGGAGATACGTTCCGAGCCAAATAATCGCATTAGATTATCTTCAAGCGACACATAAAACTGCGAACTTCCTGGGTCTCCTTGACGTCCTGAACGGCCACGTAACTGACGGTCAACACGTCTGGAGTCATGACGCTCTGTACCCACTATTGCAAGACCTCCTGCTTCTTTTACAGCATCGTTGATTTTGATGTCTGTCCCGCGTCCTGCCATATTGGTGGCAATTGTAACGATGCCTGCATTTCCTGCTTCAGCAACGACATCTGCTTCTTTTTTGTGCAACTTGGCATTAAGCACATTGTGAGGTACTTTTCTTATGGTGAGCATTCTGCTTAACAATTCAGAAATTTCAACCGAAGTGGTACCAATTAATACCGGACGACCCTCTTGCGAAAGAGAGGTAACGTGATCGATAACTGCGTTATACTTTTCTCTTTTGGTTTTATAAATTAGATCGTTTTCGTCTTTTCTTGCGATTGGTCTATTGGTTGGAATTTCCACAACATCCAGTTTATAGATTTCCCAAAATTCACCAGCTTCAGTTATCGCTGTACCTGTCATTCCAGCAAGCTTTCGGTACATGCGGAAGTAATTCTGTAAGGTAATGGTTGCAAATGTTTGCGTGGCTGCTTCAATCTTAACATTTTCCTTGGCTTCTATAGCCTGATGCAATCCATCAGAATAACGACGTCCGTCCATGATTCGACCTGTTTGCTCGTCTACAATTTTCACCTGATTTTCCATCACCACATAGGCAACATCTTTTTCAAAAAGAGTGTATGCCTTAAGTAGCTGATTCATACTGTGAATGCGCTCACTTTTAATGCTATAATCTTTAAAAAGAACTTCTTTTTCTGCAGCTTCTTCTTCAGGAGTTAATCCTTTTTGCTCAATTACAGAGATTTGGCCACCTAGATCTGGTAGTACAAAGAAATTTGGATCGTCATCGCCTTTAGATAAATACTCAACCCCTTTATCTGTAAGCTCGATTTGATTGTTTTTTTCATCGATTACAAATAGTAAGTCAGCGTCTACTTTATGCATTTCCCGATTGTTGTCCTGCATATAAAAGGCTTCTGTTTTTTGAAGCAATTGACGAACGCCTTCTTGACTCAAAAATTTAATGAGTGCCTTATTCTTCGGAAGTCCGCGAAAAACTCTTAAAAGCAATAACCCACCTTCTTTGCTATCGCCATCGCTAATCATTTTTTTTGCCTCAGCAAGTACGGCTGTAAGGTGTTGGCGTTGTTGTGAAACTAAAGCTGAAATTTGCGGTTTTAATGATTGAAATTCATGTCTGTCTCCGTCAGGTACTGGTCCAGAAATAATGAGTGGTGTACGTGCATCATCGACTAAAACGGAATCTACTTCATCCACAATTGCAAAGTTGTGTGGTCGTTGCACCAAATCATCCATAGCGTGCGCCATGTTATCACGCAAATAATCAAAACCAAACTCGTTGTTTGTTCCATAGGTAATATCCGCTTTGTAGGCATTTCTTCGTGCCTCTGAATTGGGTTGATGATAATCAACACAATCAACCGACAACCCATGAAATTCGAATATGGGCGCCATCCAAGCGCTATCTCGTTTTGCTAAATAATCATTAACGGTAACCAAATGGACACCAGAACCTGAAAGCGCATTCAGATACACGGGTAGTGTAGCTACCAACGTTTTTCCTTCACCTGTTTGCATTTCGGCAATTTTCCCTTGGTGTAACACTATACCTCCAACCAATTGGACATCATAGTGCACCATGTCCCAAGTAACTGATTTTCCTGCGGCGTCCCAAGCGTTCGCCCAAAGTGCCTTATCGCTTTTGATTTTTACATTCGACTTGATGGCAGAAAGTGTGCGATCAAAAGGAGTGGCCGTAACTTCCAACTGCTCATTGTCTTTAAATCGTTTCGCTGTTTCTTTAACTACTGCAAATGCTTCAGGAAGTATATTGTCTAGGTAGGCGGCAACCTCATCGTTTGCTTGTGTAGTAATACGGTCAATTTCTGCGTAAAGTGACTCTTTTTCGTCAACATCAGTGAGAGCTTCAATTCTAGATTTCACCTCATTGATTTCATCATACAAAGGTTTTCGAATTTCAGCAATATGTTGCTTGAACTCTAGTGTTTTAGCACGTAGCTCGTCATGAGAGAGCTCGCTTAATCCTTGTGTAGCTTGATGAATTTTATCTACGAGTGGATAAAGGCCTTTAAGGTCTTTTTTGGATTTGTCTCCGACAAAAGTTTTTAGTATTCCGCTTAATACACTCATAGGGAAGAATCTAGGAATTCAAAAGTAAGCAAAAAACGGCTATCAAAACAACGAAACACTAGTATTCGTCCTCGTTCCACAGATAATCTTCATCTGTAGGATAATCTGGCCAAATTTCTTGAATGGCTTCATAAACCTCACCATCTTCATCTTCAAAAGCCTGTAAGTTTTCTACTACTTCTAGCGGAGCACCTGTGCGAATTGCGTAATCGATAAGCTCATCTTTATTTGCTGGCCAAGGGGCGTCACTCAAATAAGATGCAAGTTCTAATGTCCAGTACATAAAGTTTATTTTTTAAGTCTTGCAAAAATAATTTTTTATCGCAATTGTGCAAGTAAAAAATTAGGTATTCGGAATCCACTTTATTTCATCCTTTTCTTCCCAAAAAGTAAAGGCTCTTGCAAGGCAAAATAAGTAGTCAGATAACCTGTTGAGATACACCATAAGAAGTTTATCAACAAAATCTACGCGGCTTAGCTGAACCACAATTCTCTCGGCTCTTCGGCATACGCATCGCGCAATGTGCGTTTGCGCAGAAGCCTTTGAACCGCCAGGAAGTATAAAATGTGTCATTTTCGGTAGCAAATCTTCATAGTAATCAATACGATGTTCTAGTTCATTGATATCTTCCGATGAAATAGCGGAAAAAGGACGCTTTTGCTCACTAGATTTGCTTGCAAGTTGAGCACCAACTGAAAAGAGTTGATTTTGAATATGTTGGATTTCAGCAATGCGGTCTTTAGGTGCGTATTCAGCAATAAGTCCTAACCATGAATTTAACTCATCAACTGTACCGTACGACTCAATGCGTAAATCACTTTTGGAAACTCTGTATCCTCCAATGAGCGAGGTGTTTCCCTCGTCACCTGTTTTGGTGTAAATTTTCATAGCAGCTATTTAGCTTTTCAAAAATACATAACTTAACTGATGTGTAAAAATTTTTACAGCTAAATCGCTCATTTTCAAAACTTTTCAATTTTTTTTACGCGCAAATGTAAACAGATAAAGAAAGGCAGCCAACAACCCGCCTAGACGAAAGATGTAGTCACCATATGTCACATAAAATGTTTTTTTTGTTTGAGGAATAATGGTTTTGGTTAGTACGCCTTGGGACTCATAACCTAGTTTATGGGTCACTTTTCCAAGCGGTGAAATAAAGGCAGAAATTCCTGTGTTTGCTGATCGCACAATTGGCCTACGTGTTTCTATGGCACGCAAACGTGCATATGCCAAATGTTGCTTGTGACCAGGGGTATTGCCCCACCACGCATCGTTTGTCATTATTGCGAGGACGGTTGCACCAGCCCTAACGTACTCCGTTACAAACGCTCCATATACCGATTCATAACAAATAATCGGTCCAATCTTCGCACCGCCATACAGTGGAAATGCTTCACGGTAGTTTTGCGTTGCACGTACAGAAACAGTGCCACCAAAATCGAGCATAATATTCCCTAAAAGCGGTTCAACAATACTGCGATAAGGCAACGTTTCAACACCCACCACAAGTTTAGATTTGTGATACACATGAACTCCGGTACTATCGGATAAAAAAGCACTGTTGTAAAAATCCGCCCATACACCGTTTTTCATATCGTTTGCAGAACTGGATTTGTTTTCTTTTGTGTAGGTATTGTAAAACTGAATACCGTGTAAAAATTGAGTATTATGTTGAGCTGAAAAAGCTAGTAAGTCTTGATAGAGTTTGCTTTTTTCAAAATTAGGTAAAAACTCACCTGCACCATCTGAAAAAAAGGTCTCTGGCGTAACGATAAGATTTGGCTTGTTGTTAAGCTCTGGAGAAATTAAGTTGATTAAATCGTCATATGTTTGCTGGTGTGTAAGACCGTATTTTTCTTTGTATGGATCCATATTTGGTTGTACTACAGAAACGGTAAGCGGATTGTTTTGCTCTATGTCGAATCGATATAAAATAGCATAGGAACAAAACAGGGGTATTGTAAAAAGTAAAAAGGGCCTTAAAAAAACAATCCTTTTTTTAGACGAAACATAGCCTTTTAGCGCATAAAATAGCGCCATATTCACCACCCAAACCCAAAGACTACCTCCAAAGCTACCGGTGTATTCATACCATTGTACCCAATTTGGATTTGAAGCAAAACCATTTCCAAGGTTAAGCCAAGGCCACGAAAAGTCCCAAACTAAATGCATTTTTTCAAAACAAATCCAGGCAAATGGTAAAAAAATAATTCCCGCTTTTTGTCCCAATTTTCGGTCAACACGTCGCCATAGTACCATGATTAGTGTCATAAGTGCAGTGTTGACAATCATGGCGAAGAACATTCCAAAAACAGTAGCGTTCCACAACCACCACGTGGTTATCGCATTCCAAATAAAAAAACCTAAAAAAATATGTCCAAAAAAACCCCAAAAACTAAGCGTTTTACTCAATTGAAGTAACTGTAGTAGCGGAACTAAGGCAACAAATAGCATCGGATAAAAGCCAGCTGTAGGCCATGATAGTCCTAACAGTGTTCCAAAAAGTATGGCGAGGAAAAGTTTGTTTGGCATATGGCAAAATTACAATTATTGTATAAGTTTGTTCATGCTTAACCAAAACTTTACTCATGAAAATCGTTAATTATATTCCGAATACACTTACGCTACTTAATGGATTCACAGGTTGTTTGGCGCTTGTTTCTGCTATCGAAGATAATGCATCAATGACCCTAGTTTGGGTCTTAGTTGGCGTGTTTTTTGATAGTATCGATGGCATGGTTGCTCGTGCACTTAAGGCAACTTCCGAAATCGGCAAACAATTAGACTCCCTGTGCGATGTTATTTCTTTTGGAGTTGTCCCTGGATTTATTCTGTATAAATATCTGTATAACTATTTGCCTTATGAATTAGCACCATTCTCATTATTGGGTTTTGTGGTTACTATTGCAGCGGTTTACAGGTTAGGACGTTTTAACATCACCTCTTCTAAGCAATTAGATTTTGAGGGAATGCCGACACCTGCATTTGCACTTTTTGTTGTGGGAATTCCTTTTATTCCTGCAGACTTGCCCAATATATTGGTGATTGCCCTTGTTGCTTTATTGGCGTTGCTTATGGTGTCAAAACTAATGCTACCAAGTCAAAAATTTGTAAATGGAAAACCAACACGTTTTGCCTTTGTCTTTGCACTTATTGCCACGCCTATATTACTTTGGTTTAGGTCAGAAGCTTTGTCAGCTGTTGTACTAGTATACGCCCTGTTAGGAGTGCTCTATATGAAGTTTAAAGACTAAGTTTTTTTGTTCTTAGCTCAAAGTTTTGCCCTAAGTAAACCTTCCGAACCATCTCGTCCTCGGCTAACTCTTTTGGCGTTCCTGTTTTTAGTATTTTACCTTCAAACATGAGGTATGTGCGATCAGTAATGGCTAGTGTTTCTTGGACATTATGATCTGTAATTAAAATGCCAATGTTACGCTTTTTTAGGTGGGCTACGATTTTTTGAATGTCTTCAACTGCTACAGGGTCCACGCCTGCAAATGGCTCATCTAGAAGCACAAATTTTGGATCTGTAGCAAGCGCACGAGCAATTTCGGTACGTCGACGTTCGCCACCAGACAACAAATCTCCACGATTTTTTCTGATATGTGTTAGTCCAAATTCCTCTAGTAGTGCCTCCGTTTTTTCATGCTGCTCTGCGAGTGTCAAATTAGTGAGTTCTAGCACACTCTTTATGTTTTGCTCTACGGTAAGCTTCCGAAAAACAGAAGCCTCTTGGGCTAAATATCCAATGCCGTTTTGCGCTCGCTTATACATGGGGTAGTTTGTAATATCAGTGGTGTCCAGATATATATGTCCAGTCAGGGGTTTAATAAGCCCTACAATCATATAAAACGAAGTGGTTTTCCCAGCACCGTTAGGTCCTAAGAGCCCTACAATTTCACCTTGTTCAACAGTAACAGAAACTTCGTTTACAACCTTTCTCCCTCGGTAGGTTTTGGTGATGTTTTGCGCATGTAGCTTCATGGTTGTTTTGCAGGTGTTTGTGGTGATTGCTTACTTCTTTTGGTAACCGATTTTGAAATAAATATACTCACTTCATATAAAATCATAATGGGAATGGCTACAATAATTTGACTGGCAATATCTGGAGGTGTGATAATAGCTGAAAGCGTCAGCACAATGACCAGTGAAATTTTACGGTATTTCCGCATAGATTCAGGTGTTAAAAGCCCAATTTTGGTTAAAAAATAAACCAAAATGGGGAGTTCAAAAATAAAGCCTGCTGACAATACAGATGCCCGAATTAATGCTGTGTAACTGCTTAAGTCAAAGTCATTAAAAATTTCAGTACTTACGCTATAAGTCCCCAAAAAACGAAGTGATAGTGGTGTAATAACAAAGTACCCAAACAATACTCCTATGAAAAAAAGAAGCGATGATACAAAGATGAACCCTCTAGCTTGTTTGCGCTCACTTTTCAAAAGTCCTGGGCTGATAAATAACCAAAGCTGGTATATTACATATGGAAATGCAATGATAAAACCTGCCGTTATGGAAGTCCAAATATGAGCCGAAAACTGCCCTGCTACCGTTCTGCTTTGAACCCTGAATGGTAAATCGTCAAGACAAAAACTTTCGTTAAAACCAAGGGCTTGTGCTGCACTACAAAGCCACTTATATGTGGGAAAGTCTTGTTTTTTAGGACCAAAAAGCAAGTAATCAAAGATGAAGTCCTTGGCTATAAAGGCTAATCCACCAGCAATAACAATGGCTAAAATACTTCGAATAAGATGCCAACGCAGTTCTTCTAGGTGCTCTAAAAAAGGCATGCTTTTATTCCCCATACTAATAAATCCCTTCGTTTAAAATATCGTGGATATGTACCACTCCGATATAGCTATCACTTTGAGTCACTATAATCTGACTGATTTCTTTTTCCTGCATCAAAATTAGCGCCTCCTTTGCTAATGTTGTATGGGGCATTAAAAAAGGATCTTTACTCATAATATCTTGCGCAATTAGTTTGGTGTAATCTAGCTTGCTTTGCATCATACGCCTAAGGTCACCATCCGTAATTACACCTACAACATTGTTGTTTTCCAAAACAGCAGTTGCTCCAACAAGCTTGGCAGATATTTCGGAAATGACTTCCGAAACGGGCGTGTTTTTTTGCACCATGGGCTTTTTGTGCTCTTGAATCAAGTGTGTTAATTGCACGGATAGCGCTTTGCCCAACGATCCGCCTGGATGCGAACGTGCAAAATCCTCTGGATTAAATCCATTTCTTTCCATAAGACAAACGGCAAGCGCATCCCCCATAACAAGTTGGGCGGTAGTACTTGTAGTAGGCGCTAAGTTATTCGGGTCAGCTTCAGCAGGAACATTGACCAGCAGTACAGCATCGGAATGCTGCGCAAGATAAGAATCTGCATTTGCTGTCATGCACACAAGCTTGTTTCCTCTGTTTTTTAGTAGTGGGACTAAAGTTTTTATTTCTGGTGTGGTACCGCTTTTGGATAAACAAATCAAAATATCATCCTTGTCGATCATCCCTAAATCGCCATGAATCGCATCAGCAGCATGCATAAACATACTTTTTGTACCTGTAGAGTTTAGGGTTGCACTAATTTTCATTCCAATAATGGCGCTTTTTCCAATACCAGTAACGACTAATCTTCCGTTACTGTTATGTACCCAAGAGACAACCTGATCAAAATCTGTGGTGAGTTGCGGAATTAAACCCTCAATAGCAGCTGCTTGTTGTGTAATTACAGCTTTGGCTGTATGTGTCATGGTAGTAGAATTATTCAAACTTTATTGATAAATAATCAGTTTTGACGTATATTGTGATTACAAATGTACAAAACCCAACATGAAGCTACAGGTCGGAGATAAACAGTTTTCTTTAAAGACTGCTTTAAAAAAATATTTTGGTTTTAACGAGTTTAGAGGATTACAAGAGCCAGTAATTAAAAGTGTACTAAACAAAGAAAACACTTTTGTTATTATGCCAACAGGGGGTGGAAAATCCTTATGTTATCAACTACCTGCGCTTATTCAACCTGGCACAGCAATCGTGGTGTCCCCTCTTATTGCGTTAATGAAAAATCAAGTAGATGCCATTCGAGGTATTTCCAATAACGATGGAATTGCACATGTTTTAAACTCCTCGCTTAGCAAAACACAAATTCAAACAGTAAAAGATGATATCACATCCGGCATAACGAAGCTGCTTTATGTGGCACCCGAGTCCTTAACAAAAGAGGACAATGTGGCTTTTCTTCGCAATGTCCCCATTAGCTTTATGGCCATTGATGAGGCACATTGTATTTCAGAGTGGGGTCACGATTTTAGACCCGAGTATCGAAATTTGAAATCTATTGCAGCTCGCATTGGGGATAACATTCCTATTATTGGACTAACAGCTACGGCAACACCAAAGGTGCAAGAAGATATTTTAAAAAACTTAAACATTCCAAGTGCCACAACCTATAAAGCATCGTTTAACAGACCTAACTTGTTTTACGAAGTACGTCCAAAAACAGCTCAGGTAGATCGAGATATTATTTCGTTTGTTAAAGAAAATTCTGGTAAATCAGGTATCATATACTGCTTGTCGAGAAAACGTGTTGAGGAACTTGCTCAGGTGTTACAAGTAAATGGTATTAATGCGCTTCCGTATCATGCTGGGTTAGACAACAAGCAGCGCGTCTTTAATCAAGATAGCTTCCTAAAAGAAGATTGTGATGTCATTGTTGCTACCATCGCATTTGGAATGGGAATTGATAAACCCGATGTTCGTTTTGTTATTCACCATGACATTCCAAAGAGTATTGAGAGTTATTATCAGGAAACCGGGAGAGGCGGGCGAGATGGTGGCGAAGGACATTGTTTGGCGTTTTATGCCTACAAAGACATTGAGAAACTCGAAAAGTTTATGGCAGGAAAGCCACTTGCTGAACAAGAAGTAGGATATGCCTTGCTACAAGAAATGGTGGCTTTTGCGGAAACTTCTATGTCACGGCGGAAATTTATCCTACATTATTTTGGTGAACAATTTGATGAAGTTAATGGTGACGGGGCAGAAATGGACGATAACACCCGAAACCCGAAACCTAAAGTCGAAGCTCAAAAACAAGTTAGCATGCTCCTTAACCTTGTAAATGAGACAAACGAACAATATAAAATAAAGGAACTTATTCATATAATGGCAGGTGAAGAAACACCTATCTTGGTTTCGCATAGCATTCGTTCAAACCCCCTATTTGGATTAGGTAGTAACCATGAACTCCCTTATTGGAAAGCATTGCTTACACAACTTTTGGTTGCGGGGTATTTAATAAAAGAAATAGAGACTTACGGGGTCATTAAAATTAGCGATAAAGGCAAACAGTTTGTTAAGAATCCGCATAGCTTTTTGATGACAGAAAATCATGTTTACGACAACACAGCACCTATAGTTACCCCTATTAAAACAGGTAACTTTGAGGTGAAATTGCAGAAAATGTTGTTGCAATTGAGAAAGGATGTTGCCGACAAACTTGAAGTACCTCCTTACGCTGTTTTTCAAGAAACGTCTATTGAGGACATGCTTATCAAATACCCTGTCACAATTGACGAGCTTAAAAACATCCACGGAGTTGGCGAAGGAAAAGCAACTAAATTCGGCAAACCCTTTGTGGAGCTTATCGCAAAATACGTCGAGGAAAATGAAATTACTCGCCCAGAAGACTTGATTATAAAAAGTACTGGAGCAAACTCAGCATTAAAATTATTTATCATTCAAAATATAGATAGAAAATTACCCCTACTGGATATTGCAGATGCCAAAGGCATGGAGTTCCCTGCATTTTTGGAGCAACTTGAAACTATTGTGTTTTCGGGAACTAAAGTAAGCATACAATATGCCATCGACGAGCTATTTGACGAGGAGCAACAGGAAGAATTGCACGAGTACTTTATGGAGTCAGAAAACGATGATATTCAAACTGCTGTTGAAGAGTTTGATGGCGATTACGAAGATGACGACTTACGCGTTTTCCGAATTAAATTTATGAGCGAAGTGGCAAACTAATCTTTTTATAGCTACTTTCGCAGCTTAATAATTTTGACTTATGAGCGAAGGAATTTACGCCGTATTTACTACTCCTAAAGGAACAATTAAAGTTCGATTAACGCACAACAAAACACCTGGGACTGTAGGGAATTTTGTTGCGTTGGCAGAGGGAAACCTTGAAAACACGCACAAGCCACAAGGCACACCTTACTATGATGGACTTTGTTTTCACCGCGTTATTCCTGACTTTATGATTCAGGGGGGATGCCCGCAGCGCACGGGTACTGGAGGCCCAGGATATCAATTTGACGATGAAATTCATGCCGAATTAAAGCATGATAGACCTGGTGTGTTATCGATGGCGAATGCCGGCCCCGGAACCAATGGGAGTCAATTTTTTATCACACATAACGAAACGCCTTGGCTTGATGGAAAACATACTGTTTTTGGATTTGTCGAAGAAGGGCAAGAAGTTGTAGATGCTGTTGCTCAAAATGATGAAATTAAATCTGTTACTATTGAACGTGTTGGCGAAGCTGCAATGTCTTGGAATGCTGTTGAAGCGTTTAGAGCTTTTGAGGGAAGTCGCGAGGAACGTTTGCGTGAAGAACGTGAAGCCCAGGAAAAAGCATTAGATAAATTAGCTGCAGGATTTGAAAAGACAAAATCAGGCTTGCGGTACCAATTTATTCAGCGTGGTGAGGGACGCACTGCAGAAAAAGGCAAAACAGTGAGTGTGCACTACAAAGGGCAATTAGTTGACGGGACTGTTTTTGATTCGTCCTATAAACGCAATAGTCCTATTGATTTTGCTCTAGGTGTTGGTCAGGTAATTCCAGGTTGGGATGAAGGTATTCAGTTACTCTCTGTTGGCGACAAAGCCCGATTTGTTATTCCTAGTGATTTGGCATACGGTGAACGTGGCGCAGGGGGAGTCATTCCTCCAAATGCTACCCTTATTTTCGATGTAGAATTGGTAGCGATTAGCTAGCTTTCCATTTGATATTACAGCCTAAACTTGGCTTTTGAACTGGGCTTATTGATTTGCCTGAGACTAATGCGTCTAAGGCTTCACGTAAATCATTTCCAGTTACGGGAATGCCATTTTGTGGCCTAGAATCATCCATTTGCCCACGATAAACCAGAAGCTGTTGCGCATCAAAAATATAAAAGTCGGGTGTACATGCCGCATCGTAGGCCCTTGCAACTTCTTGTGTTTCGTCGTATAAGTACGGAAAAGTAAACCCTTGATCAAGAGCGGTTTGTTGCATCAGTTCTGGCGAGTCATCAGGGTAATTTTCCACATCATTACTCGATATGGCAACAAATCCAAAACCTTTATTTTGATAGTCTTTAGCCAAACTAGTAATGCCATCAAAGACATGTTTGACAAAGGGGCAATGATTGCAAATAAACATAACTACGGTTCCGTGTGTACCATGTACATCCGCAAATGAAAGCGATTTACCATCAGTGGAATTGAATAAAGTGAAATTGGGCGCTTGCGTTCCTAGGTCAAGCATGTTGGATGGTGTACGTGCCATGGTTAAATGTATTTGTCAAAAATAGTCATAAAAAAACTACCTAAGTACCGCTTCACCTTTTCCCTTTTTGATAAATGTTGTTAGTTCATCCAACATATCGCAGAAGTCACTAAAATGCTCTTTGTACAAAAACAATCTTTGTTTTTTTAGCATTTTTCCATCAGAAGACTTTTTACGTTCAGTAATAGTCAAATAATAATCGTTTGCTTTGGTTTGTTTTACATCAAAATAGTACGTGCGGGAACCTGCTTGTAGGCACAATTCCCGAACACTTTGTTGTTGTTCGAGTTCGTCCATTAGAGTTAGATTTGGTTTTGGTAAATGTACTAAAATCTAAAAAGTAGACTTTGACTCTTTTTCAAGTCGTTGTTGAGCATAGAGCTCTTTATAGTAACCTTCAGATTTTAGTAAAGACGCATGTGTACCAAACTGGGCTACTTTTCCGGCCTCAAGAATGAGGATATAATCTGCGTTTTTCGCCGACGAAACGCGATGACAGACAATGATTGTTGTGGTATTTTTATTAATTGTTTTCAGCGAAGAAAGAATTGCTTCCTCTGTTTCCGTATCTACTGCTGAAAGGCAATCATCCAATAACAACAGCTTGGGTTCTTTGATAAGAGCTCGTGCAATGGAAACCCGTTGCTTTTGTCCTCCCGATAGCGTAATACCGCGTTCGCCAAGCATGGTGTTATATTGAGCATTAAAACCCATTATATTCTCGTGTACTGCAGCTCGCTTGGCAGCGGATTCTATTTCCTCTTGAGTGGCGTCTTGTTTGCCAAAACGAATGTTATTTGCAATGGTGTCTGAGAACAAAAAGGCCTGCTGCGGCACCACTCCCATGGCGTTGCGAATGTCTTCTTGTGCATATTGCGGCAATGGATTTCCTCCGAGCATTACGACACCAGAATAAGGTAAATAGGTTTTTGAAAGCAATTGCAACAGGGTTGTTTTTCCTGAGCCTGTTGGCCCCATAATTGCAAGTGTTTTTCCTTGTGCTAAGTCAAAAGATACACCATCAAGCGCTTGAATTCCTGTGTCGTCGTATGTAAAATGTACATCTTTGAATGCAACAGCAACGTTATCTATCTTTTGATTTGCGCTGCTTGTGTCTTGAATTTCAGGTTCTTGGCCTAAAAACTCATTGATGCGTTTTTGTGATGCCTCGGCTTGTTGGACGATGGAGGTAACCCAACCCACTGTCGCCACGGGCCATGTGAGCATATTTACATAAATGATAAATTCTGCCAATACACCAAGCTCTATTTGACCGTTTATGTATTGACTTCCTCCAATAAAAATTACCAAAACATTACTAATGCCAATAAGTAATATCATCATGGGGAAAAACCAAGCTTGTACTTGAACAAGCGACATGTTTTTACCACGACTTTCTGTGGAAATGCGTGCCATTTCTGTGATCCGATTGGACTCGATTGCGTATGATTTTATAACATTGATTCCACTAAATGATTCTTGCGCAAACGTGGAAAGCTGGGAAAGCATTTGCTGTACAAGTGTGCTACGCTCATGTATAGCCTTACTCAATCTGTAAATCATAATAGACAAAATAGGTAAGGGCAATAGTGTGTAAAGCGTCAATTTTGGGGCCACGCTTACCATGTAACTAATGACAATAATAAATAACGTAACAGTGTTGATGCTATACATAAGTGCAGGGCCAACATACATACGCACTCTGGATACATCTTCACTAATACGGCTCATTAAATCGCCTGTGCGATTTTGCTTATAGAATCTAAGCGATAATTTTTGGTAGTGATCGTAAATGGTGTTCTTTAGATCATACTCAATATGCCGCGAAACATTAATAATTGTTTGACGCATACTAAATGTAAACGCAACAGATATAAATGCAGCTCCAATAATAAGCGTAATATTGGTGACAAGTATTTTTTTTATGGCACTAAGGTCTGAACTCCCGCTTTGAATAAACTGTTCTATTTCAGTAATGGAATCCCCAACCAAACTCGGTGCAAGTACAGCAAATACTCGCGATGAAACGGTAAAGAAGAATCCCAACAGTAACAGGTAACGGTATTTTTTAAGGTATCGATTAACGTATTGTAGTGCGCGCAAGCTATTTTTTTACGAAGATAAGTTTTTAGGTGGACGCGTCAAATCTAAACTTAAACATCGTATTTTTACAACATCAAAAAACGTTCTTATTCATGATTACAAGACGGCATCTTCGCACAAAGGTTATGCAAGCTCTCTACGCTCAACAGCTAGACCCAACAGATACCCTTGGAGTCAGGGAATCATGGATACTCAAAAGCAGCAAAGATTTTCAGCTGCTATACATCACCTTGCTGGATTTGTTTTGTGAACTTCATGCATGCGGTCATGAGTTGTACCTCAAAAACACGAAAAAACATTTACAATCAAATGCCAACGAAGTTAACCCCAAGTTCTTTTCTAATCAAGCTGTAAAGGCGCTAATGCAAAACCCGAAATTAGAAGCACTACGCACCAAGCACAAACTAAAATATTGGAAAAAACACGATGAATATGTTCGTCTGATTTGGGACGCCGTCAATGAAAGCGATTTATATCATGCGTATTTAGCCGATGATGATACTTCAATGGAAAAGGACAAAGCTTTTTTGATTGAGCTTTTTACCGATGTAATTGCACCTTTTGAGCGATTACCTGAATTTATTGAGGAAGCAAACATATCATGGATGGACGATATTCCGCTTGTAAACACGATTGTACGCAACAGCCTAAAGCGTGTTGATGCGCTTGATGCTGTAATCTTAAATTTATACAAGGACGAAGAGGATCAAAAATTTTCACTAGAGCTATTTAGAAAGGTTGCATTAAACAAGACAGAACTGCAAAATGAAATTATTGGTAGAACACCAAACTGGGATTCTGAGCGTATTGCGGATTTGGATTTCACTCTTTTGCTCATGGCATTGGCAGAGTTACTCTATTTTCCATCAATTCCTGTAAATGTGACCATCAACGAATACTTGGAAATTGCAAAAGAATATGCAACACCAAAAAGTAGCATGTTTATCAATGGCGTTTTGGATAAATCATTAAAAGAACTTTCAGCACAAAATCGCATCCGTAAAAATTTACGAGGAATGCAGTAATATGTTTATTTTTGAAAAAATTATAATTTATGAAACCATGGATTTTTGCTCTAATCGGGCTGATTATTATAAGCTGCTCTGGAAATGCTGCCACTAAAGTAAAATCTGAAAACCTTGCTAAAGCAGAAGCACGACAAGAAGCAAGTGACAGTCTTCCAGTTCTGACATTTGATAAAAAAACACACGATTTTGGAACCATTAATGAGGGAGATGTTGTGGAAACGGCGTTCTCATTTACCAATACGGGCAGTAGTGATTTGACAATTTTAGATGCGCGTGGTAGTTGTGGTTGCACCGTACCTGAGTATCCTAAAGACACCCCTATCAAACCAGGTGAATCAAAAGAAATTAAAGTCAAGTTTGATTCATCCAATAAACCCGGCAACCAAACCAAAACGGTGACACTTACCACCAATACTGAGCGTGGGCGTGAGATTTTACGCATCAAGACTGTGGTAACACCTGATCCTATAAAAGAACAACAGCGTCAAGCTGCTCGTAATCAAGCTACTAATTAAAATTTATATCAATGGGAAACCAACTACCCTTTTTACTACTCATGTTCGCGGTCATGTTTTTGTTTTTAATACTACCGCAGCAACGTCGTGCAAAAAAAGAACGTAATTTTAAAAATAGCCTTAAAAAAGGTGACTTAGTTGTTACTAAGGGCGGTATTCATGGCAAAGTAGTCGAAGTAAACGAAAGTAACGATTCTTGCGTGATTGAAACCATGGCAGGGAAAGTTAAGATGGAAAGAAGCTTTATCTCACATGAGATGAGCCAGCGTCGATCTACTGGTGCTAAAAAATAATCGTAAAGCACTTCAATTGAGGTGCTTTTTTTTTAAATATGTATAAACGCGTTATTCGACCCATATTGTTTTTGTTTGACCCTGAATGGGTGCATTATTTTTCCTTTGCAGCTATTCGTGTTTTGCATCGTATCCCATTTATGGGAGGGCTGGTAAGAAAGTTATACAGTTCCAAAAAACCTTCTTTGAAGAAGGAAGTGTTTGGGATTCATTTTCCAAACCCTGTGGGACTTGCAGCGGGTTTTGATAAAGATGCAAAACTGTTTAGGGAACTTTCAAATTTTGGTTTTGGATTCATCGAAATTGGCACTGTTACCCCTAAACCACAGGGAGGAAATCCTAAACCCCGTTTGTTTCGTCTCAAAAAAGACAAAGGCATCATTAATAGAATGGGCTTTAACAACGAAGGCGTAGAGGCTGCTGCCAAACGACTAAAGCGCAATAAAAATATTATTATTGGCGGAAATATTGGTAAAAATAAAACAACACCCAATAACAATGCTCAAGAGGATTACCTCATTTGCTTTGATGTATTATTTGATGTGGTAGATTATTTTGTAGTAAATGTCAGTTCTCCAAATACACCCAACTTACGCGATTTACAAGAAAAAGAACCCCTTACGGCTTTACTAAATACGCTCCAAAAACAAAATAATAGCAAACCCAAACGAAAGCCCATATTGCTAAAAATAGCCCCAGACCTATCGGACACACAGTTGTCAGATATTATTGATATCGTACAGGTTACAAAGATTGATGGTGTAATCGCAACGAATACTACACTATCTCGTGACGGATTGAAAAGCAACGAAACCCTACCGAGTCAGTCAGGTGGATTAAGCGGCAAACCCTTAACCAAACGCAGTACAGAAGTGATACGTTATTTGCATACACATAGCAAAGGCGCATTTCCTATTGTCGGAGTTGGCGGAATACACACCCCCAGCGATGCAAAGGAAAAACTGAATGCAGGTGCTTCTTTGATTCAATTATACACGGGCTTCGTTTATGAAGGCCCTGCTTCAGTGTGTAATATCAATAAGAAACTTTAGAATTACAGTATTCTCATTTTTTTTATTTTTTATGTATTAAAATGATAAATTATCACGTAATTTTGATCTATATTTGTTTAACCCTAAATCTAAATTAAATATGGAACCTAACTTATTTTGGTTTATTAGTATTGGTATAGTGGCTGGTTTCCTTGCTGGTAAACTTATGAGAGGAAAAGGCTTTGGAATTATTATTAATCTTTTAATTGGTGTTGCTGGAGCCCTTTTAGGCGGTTGGCTTTTTGGTCCTGAGTCGCTTGACATTGACTTTGGAAGTGAGCTCATCGGATCACTTATTTCAGCATTTGTAGGTGCTTCAATTTTGCTTTTCGTTATTGGGCTTGTTAAAAAAAACTAATTAATTCAATCCAAAGGATCTACATCTCGGGTATGTTTTTTATCAAAAATTACATAAGTTAAAGGCTTTTAAAATTTATGTAATTTCAACTATTTTAAACACAATTTTGTTAAGTAAATTTTTATGAAAACTTCAAATATAATTTATGTTGGCTTAACCATTTTTACTATTTTTTTGATGGCTTGCACACAAACCATGACATTTACGAACCCCATGTTAAAACCTTGGGAAGGAGCTTATCAAGGAATACCTGCTTTTGACCGAGTGGAGGTAGCTGACGTAAAGCCAGCTATGCTCAAAGCTATGGAGTTAAGTCTTGAAGAAATGGAAGCAATAGCTTCTAACTCTGAACCTCCAACTTTTGAAAACACTATAGAAGAAATGGAGCGCTCGGGGGCACCGCTCGACCGTGCTTTTGCATACTATGGTGTTTTTAGTAGTAATTTGTCATCTCCTGAATTTCGCGAAGTGCAAAGCGAACTAGCCCCCTTGTTTTCGGAATTTCAATCAAAAATCACTCAAAATGAAGCGCTGTTTCAACGTGTCAAAACAATTTACAAGAATTCAAAAGACGAACCACTTCCTGCTGATCAACAACGTGTAGTGGAGCTCACCTATCAAAGTTTTGCCATGAGTGGTGCTAATTTAGATGCAGAAAAAAAGAAACGCTACGCAGAAATCAATAAAGAGCTATCGACTCTCTACACCAATTTTTCTAATAATGTGCTACACGACGAAGAAAATTATGTTACGTATTTAACTGAAGATCAACTGGATGGTTTGCCTGATGCTTTTATCAAATCAGCTGCTCGTATAGCCGATAGTAAAGACAGGGCAGGGGAGTATGCGGTTACGAATACACGTTCTTCAATGGACCCTTTTTTGACGTATTCTACAGTCCGTGAATTGCGAAAGCAAGTGTGGACAAATTATTATTCTAGAGGAGATAATAATGACGAATATGACAACAAAGACATCATAGCACAAATTTTAAAACTTCGAAAAGAGCGTGTTGGACTTCTTGGGTACGACAATTTTGCACAATGGCGCTTACAAAATCGCATGGCAAAAAATCCCGAAAATGCCTTAGCACTTATGGAAGCTGTATGGCCAGCTGCCATTGCCCGGGTAGCCGAGGAAGTTGAAGATATGCAGCAAGTAGCTACTGCTAATGGCGATAACATTACCATTGCGCCATGGGATTACAGATACTATGCCGAAAAAGTGCGTAAGGCAAAATACGATTTGGACTCCGATGAAGTCAAGCAGTATTTACAAATGGACAAGCTTACAGATGCCATGCACTATGTGGCAGGAAGATTATTTGGTTATGTGTTTTCACCCGTTCCCGAAGGAACGGTTCCTGTATTCCATGAGGATGTTAAGGTGTGGGAAGTAACCGACAAAGATTCGGGAGATCACATTGGATTGTGGTATTTAGACCCTTACGCTAGAGAAGGAAAACGCTCAGGTGCGTGGGCCACAACGTACCGTAGCTATTCTACTTTTGACGGTAAAAAGAACGTATTGGCATCAAATAATTCTAATTTTGTAAAACCTGCGCCTGGCGAGGCCCTATTGATTTCATGGGACGATGCCACAACGTTTTTTCACGAATTTGGGCATGCACTTCACTTTTTCGCTTCGAATGTTAAGTATCCAACCCTGAATGGGGGCGTGCGCGATTACACTGAATTTCAATCACAACTTTTGGAACGTTGGTTGGCTACTGATGAAGTCATTGATCGCTTTTTGGTACATCAGAAAACGGGCGAACCCATGCCAGAATCACTTGTGTTAAAAATCAAAAAGGCAGCCACTTTTAACCAAGGTTTTGCAACAACAGAGTATTTGGCGTCTGCTTTAATGGACATGAAATTGCATTTGGCAGACCCAATCCAAATTGATGTTAAAGCTTTTGAACGGAAAACTTTAGCTGATCTGAAAATGCCAAAAGAATTACCCATGCGTCACCGTACTCCACACTTTGGGCATGTGTTTTCCGGAGAGGGTTATGCCACAGCTTACTACGGCTACATGTGGGCGGATGTAATCACCGCTGACGCCTCCGAAGCCTTTAGAGAAGCTCCCGGTGGATTTTATGACGAAGAAATGGCAAATAAACTTGTTGCTTATTTGTTTGCACCACGCAATTCGATTGACCCTGCAGAGGCATACCGTATGTTCCGAGGACGCGATGCATCTATTGATGCGTTGATGCGCGCAAGGGGCTTTCCTGTAACCCAATAATATTACACATTAAGCTTTTAAAACAGCAAAATACTGCTTTACAATTTAAATAATTGCACCATTAGCTGAGTTATTTTAGTATTTTCGGTGAAAATATATTTTATGGAGGGTTTGTCATATCGTTCAATAGCAGATTACACAAAAGCAAAAGAGCAGGCTTCAGCGCAACCAGAAGTTTTTTGGGAGAATATTGCAAATCAATTTGAATGGTACGAAAAGTGGGATAAGGTGTTGGAATACGACTTTCACACTCCCAAAGTAAGTTGGTTTTTAGGTGGTAAGCTGAATATTACTGAAAATTGTTTGGATAGGCATCTTAAAACCCAACCAGATAAAACCGCTATCATTTTTGAACCCAATGACCCTAACGACGCTGCACAGCATATTTCATACAGCGAATTGCATAGCAGGGTTTGTCGTGCGGCAAATATGCTAAAAGCTAACGGCGCCAAAAAAGGAGATAGGATATGTATTTACATGCCCATGACTCCCGAGTTGGCAATTGCCGTTTTGGCATGCGCGCGGATTGGTGCCATTCATTCAGTAGTTTTTGCAGGATTTTCAGCAACGGCACTCGCAGCTCGAATAAATGATGCGGAATGCAGCATATTGCTAACAGCTGATGGGGGATTCCGTGGAGCTAAAGTAACTCCGCTAAAAGACATTGCAGACGAAGCATTAACATCTTGCTCGTCAATAAATAACTGCATAGTTCTTAAGCGTACAGGTCAAGACGTATCGTGGAATAATATGGATTTGTGGTGGCACGAAGAACTTGAAAAAGTCAACGATAATTGTCCCGCTGAGGTGATGGACAGCGAAGACCCACTTTTTATATTATACACTTCGGGGTCTACTGGAAAGCCAAAAGGTATGGTGCATTCCTGCGGCGGCTATATGGTATATACTGCCTATTCGTTTCAAAATGTATTCCAATATCAAAAAGGCGATGTGTATTGGTGCACAGCAGATATCGGATGGATTACTGGACACTCCTATATTGTATACGGCCCTTTGGCTGTTGGCGCTACAACGGTGATGTTTGAAGGCGTTCCGTCCTATCCAGATTATGGACGTTTTTGGGAAGTGTGTGCTAAACATAAGGTAAATCAGTTTTATACGGCACCAACTGCCATACGTGCTTTGCAAAAGCATCCAGTTGAATTGGTTAATAAACACGACTTGTCATCACTTAAAGTACTGGGTTCTGTTGGTGAACCCATTAATGCAGAAGCCTGGCATTGGTATGATAAACATGTAGGTAAACACAATTGTCCTATTGTAGATACGTGGTGGCAAACCGAAACTGGGGGTATTTTGATTACCTCATTGGCAGGTGTAACTCCTCAAAAACCGACCTATGCCACATTACCCATGCCGGGTGTTCAAGTAGTGTTGCTTGATAACGAAGGCAACGAAATTGAAGGCGAAACAGAAGGAATATTGGCAATAAAACATCCTTGGCCTTCTATTGCGCGAACTATTTGGGGTGACCACGAACGGTATAAAAACGTGTACTTCTCAGCCTATCCAGGATATTATTTCCCTGGTGATGGCGCACTTCGTGATGCCGAAGGAAACTTCCGTATTACGGGTAGGGTAGACGATGTGGTGATTGTTTCTGGACATAACCTTGGAACGGCGCCTATTGAAAATGCGCTAAACGCACATGAATCTGTCGTAGAGAGTGCTGTTGTTGGCTTTCCACATGATGTTAAAGGGAATGCATTGCACGCTTTTGTTATCCCTAATGCTAAAGTTGAATCTAACAAATTGACTGACGAACTCCGCGCATTGGTATCAAAAACCATTGGTCCAATCGCCAAGCCTGACCGCATACAAGTGGTGAGTGGTTTACCCAAAACAAGAAGCGGTAAAATTATGCGTAGAATCTTACGCAAACTTGCTGCAGGTGAATATGATCAATTGGGCGATGTTTCTACCTTACTAAATCCTGAAATTATAGAGGAGATTAAGCGAAATAGCTAAACGTCTCGCCGTTTTTGATGTTTTGTACCGTTTCAAAAATCAATTTGATAACGTTTTCCACGTCCTCTTGATGTACCATTTCTACAGTGGTGTGCATGTATTTTAGAGGTAACGATATCAATGCAGAAGGAACGCCACCATTGCTATACGCAAAAGCGTCGGTGTCTGTGCCAGTATAACGAGAAGAAGCCAAACGCTGAAATGGAATTTCTTTCGACTCAGCAGTTTCGATAATTCTATCTCGTAGCAATTGCTGAACCGCAGGAGCATACGATATTACGGGGCCTTTGCCTATGGCATTATCACCTTGCTTTTTTGGATTCAACATCGGAGTTGTTGTGTCGTGACAAACATCTGTAACAATAGCTACATTAGGCTTGATGCGTTGCGTAATCATTTCAGCGCCACGTAACCCAATTTCTTCTTGTACCGAATTGGTTACATACAATCCAAAGGGAAGCTTGATGTCGTTATCTTTTAAAAGGCGTGCCACTTCCGCAATCATAAATCCACCAATTCGGTTATCAAGTGCACGACAAACAAACTTATCTTTATTGAGTACTTGAAAGGTATCTGGATACGTGATAACACATCCAACATGAATCCCTAATTTTTCAACTTCTTCTTTGGTAGCAGCACCAACATCTATGGTAATATTGTCAATTTTAGGGGTTTCTTCTTTACCAGGTGTTCTCGTGTGAATGGCAGGCCAGCCAAAAACCCCTTTGACAATCCCGTTTTTTGTGTGGATATCCACCCATTTTGATGGCGCAATGAGATGATCGCTACCACCGTTTCGTATTACCGATATCAATCCTTTTTCTGAAATGTAATTAACATACCATGAAATCTCATCCGAATGTGCCTCAATGACCACTTTAAAGTCAGCTTCTGGATTAATAACCCCTACTGCAGTTCCGTAGGTATCAGTAATAAACTCATCTACATAGGGTTTAAGGTAATCCATCCATATCTTTTGACTTTCCCATTCATAGCCGGTAGGGGCTGGGTTGTTTAAATATTTGGCTAGAAATTCGTGTGATTTTTTATTGAGTATGCTTTTCATTTGGAAAAAAATTAAAGCGTTAAAAGTACAACATAAACCTAAAACAATCTTAGTACTTTTGAACGGATGCAAAAACTTGTTTTATTGGTTGCATTAGCAGTTGCCAGTTCTCTTTACGGGCAGCAAGAACAGCCTATATATATAATTGAGGGCGATACTTTAGCTAATCCGTACGTGGATTTGGGCGAAGTAATTGTTCTTCCAAGTTTAAAATTTGATAGTTATAACGACTATTTAACATACTACAGACTGCGCAAACGAACACTAAAAGTGTATCCATATGCTAAAATGGCGTCGGAACGTTTGGTTGTTTTGAACGACCGCTTGTATAAAATCAAACGAAAACGCGCCAAAAAACGTTACACCAAACGCGTTGAACGCTACTTAGAAGGCGAATTTAAAGATGAATTAAAGCGCCTCACGCGTTCTGAAGGGCGTATTTTAGTTAAGTTAATACACCGCGAAACAGGTCAAACGACACATGGCTTGATAAAAAAACTTCGGAGTGGTTGGCGTGCATTTGTCTACCAAACGACAGCAAAACTTTTTGACATTGATCTTAAGACTACATATAATCCTACTGATGATGAGGAAGATGCTTTAATCGAGGGGATTCTACTTCGTGCATTTGCTGACGGAACACTGCATCAACCCCAGGAAAAAATTAAAAAATAAATCACAAATATGAGTTTGTAGAATTAAAAGGGTCGTATATTTGCCATCCGCAAAAAAAGCTGTGGATCACATCAAATAAAAAAAAGTTTATTTTTTTTTCATGTGGGGTTGTCAAAACCAAAAAGCAGCGTATATTTGCAACCGCTTTCAAAAAGAAAGTTAAAAGTTCATTGAATTATTGAGAATGACAGCGCGTATACTTCGCTTCGGCGAAGGAAATACGAATAGTAAAACAATCATGAGACAGCTCTAATTTGTCAATTTTTTTGTTGTTAATTTTATTTAAAGTTATACAATGAAGAGTTTGATCCTGGCTCAGGATGAACGCTAGCGGCAGGCCTAACACATGCAAGTCGAACGGTAACATAGATTGCTTGCAATCTGATGACGAGTGGCGCACGGGTGCGTAACGCGTATGCAATCTACCTTTTACAGGAGAATAGCCCAGAGAAATTTGGAATAATGCTCCATAATATCATTTATCAGCATTGGTTTATGATTAAAGCTCCGGCGGTAAAAGATGAGCATGCGTTCTATTAGCTAGTAGGTGAGGTAACGGCTCACCTAGGCTACGATAGATAGGGGCCCTGAGAGGGGGATCCCCCACACTGGTACTGAGACACGGACCAGACTCCTACGGGAGGCAGCAGTGAGGAATATTGGACAATGGAGGCAACTCTGATCCAGCCATGCCGCGTGCAGGAAGACGGCCCTATGGGTTGTAAACTGCTTTTATACAGGAAGAAAGTTACCTACGCGTAGGTATTTGACGGTACTGTAAGAATAAGGATCGGCTAACTCCGTGCCAGCAGCCGCGGTAATACGGAGGATCCAAGCGTTATCCGGAATCATTGGGTTTAAAGGGTCCGCAGGCGGCCTGTTAAGTCAGAGGTGAAAGCCAACAGCTCAACTGTTGAACTGCCTTTGATACTGATAGGCTTGAGTTATTGTGAAGTGGTTAGAATGTGTGGTGTAGCGGTGAAATGCTTAGATATCACACAGAATACCCATTGCGAAGGCAGATCACTAACAATATACTGACGCTCATGGACGAAAGCGTGGGGAGCGAACGGGATTAGATACCCCGGTAGTCCACGCCGTAAACGATGGATACTAACTGTTCGACCTTCGGGTTGAGTGGTCAAGCGAAAGTGATAAGTATCCCACCTGGGGAGTACGCTCGCAAGAGTGAAACTCAAAGGAATTGACGGGGGCCCGCACAAGCGGTGGAGCATGTGGTTTAATTCGATGATACGCGAGGAACC
>ERZ802822.125-NODE-125-length-58492-cov-47.918976_pt1 | contig 58492 bp, 57 predicted proteins | sample MGYA00345649_ERZ802822 | MGnify/ENA primary metagenome ERZ802822 (study PRJEB30503, sample SAMEA104212359) | marine metagenome | biome: Westerlies Biome; feature: [SRF] surface water layer (ENVO:00010504) within the epipelagic zone...; material: water... | reverse complement strand
CAATGTTTTTGCGCATCATCAATCGCAGTTTTTGCAACGATCCGTTTTCAACCATTTGGTCGATGATGTCAGCTCGAACCGACTGGTCTGGCCGGCCGATGTGACACTATGCGGATTGTGCGCAAAGCGGTGGTGCCCAGAGACGGAATCGAACCGCCGACACGGGGATTTTCAATCCCCTGCTCTACCAACTGAGCTATCTGGGCATATCTAGAGAAGTTACTCCGGAGAGGGCGCGTATTAAACCGTTGCGACCTTTAGCCGTCAAGTAAACTAGGTCAATGCATGTGGATTATCTGCGCCTGCGTCTGATATCGAAACCCCGGCATCCATCGTCATATCTCGATTGGAGGCTAGAACGGCGTAGATCGCCGGTAATATGATCAACGTGAAAAGGGTGCCTATTAGCATTCCAAAGACCAGCACCGCACCGATGCTATTACGCGCCTCAGCTCCGGCCCCCGTAACCAAAACGAGAGGGAAATGGCCCAATACCGTAGCACCGGTAGTCATCAGAACCGGACGTAATCGCGCTACTGCGCCATGCCGAATAGCATCGAATTTCGCCACACCGGCCACACGCTCTTGGTTGGCGAAATCCACGATGAGGATCGCATTTTTGGTCACCAGCCCCACCAGAGTCACCAGCCCTACTTGCGAGAATATATTGATGGTGCTGAAGTTAAGAAAAGTGATGGTGAGTGCTGCAAACAGAGCGAGCGGAATCGACCCGAGCAAAATGATGAGCGGGTCACGAAAGCTATTGAACTGAACCGCGAGGACAAAGAACACCAGCACTGTGGCAATGCCGAGAACGCCAGTCATGGTGCTGCCCTCGCTCCTCAGTTCGCGCGACTCGCCGAGATAGTCCAGTACGTAGCCATCGGGCAGCGTCCGCTCAGCGATGGATTCGATAAGGCTCAATCCTTGATCTTTGGTCGTACCGGGTAAAATAGCCCCATAAATCTTGAAGCCGTCTTTTTGCTGAAATCGCGTCAGTGCACGCGGCTCAGTGGATCGCTGTAAGCTAACAAGAGATCCAAAGGGCACGAGCTCGCCATTTGGTACTCTGACAGGGATATCCAACAGGGCCTGTGGCGAGTCGCGTTGCGCGTTCTCGAGCATGGGGATAACGCGATACGACCGACCGCGCTCATCGAACCGGGTGACGTAGGCAGGTGACACCATGAGCGACATTTGCGCGGATAAATCACCCAGACTCATTCCCAAGTCGGCCAATCGCTCCTTATCAAGCTCGAACTGTGCTTCCATACGATCGATTTTGATATCTGTCTCAACGAACAAAAATCTGCCGGCAGCTTGGGCCTCTTCAACGATGCTGCGCGCATATCGGAGCATATTTTCACTGCTATCCGATGAGGTAATGACGACCTCGACATCGAAACGCCCGGCAGACGGTAAAGAAGCTTCCTCAAAGGGGATGGCAGAGACGATAGACGACTGCTTAATGCTTTCGTAAATCTCAAAGACCATATCTTTGACTGGCCTTTCTCGCTCATCGGGAGTGACAAACTCCTGACCGCCGAAGCCACCCGTTGGCGTGACAACCTGCCACATATACGACGGCTCTGGCTTATCCTCGAGTGTCGATACGACTTGGTAAAAGCCGTCCAATGTCTCCTCTAAGGACGCATCTGGCGCGGCCTCAACTACCAATCCCAAGCTGCTCTGATCCTCTACGGGCGATAACTCTTTGAGTGAATAGATGTACAGAGGCGCCGACAACAGCGAGAAGAAAATACCTGCAGTGATGAGCTGGTAACGCCATTGAATAGAGAAGTCGACGACACGTGCATAGGCGGCCGCTGTTGCATCAAAGCGTTGATTTACCCAATGTGTGGCGGCTGACTCATCACCTTTACTGGGACACACCCATGCGCTCAAAATAGGTGAGAGCGTCATCGCGACGAAGCCTGAAATCAAGACGGCCACCGCCAAGGCAAACGCGAACTCCCTAAACAGCACGCCGGACAGTCCAGAAAGGAAACCAATGGGTGCATAGACCACGGCAAGTGTTGCCGTCATCGCGGCAATGGGTCCCAGCAGACGACGCGAGCTTGATAGGGCTGCCTCGTAGCGTGTCATGCCCGACCTCAGATTCTTGGCGACGTTTTCCACGACGACGATGGCATCGTCCACCACCAAGCCCACGGATAAGACGATAGCTAAGACGGTGAGCAGGTTGAATGAGAAGCCAATCACCGACATGGCGGCAACGGCTCCAAGCAATGAAATGGGGATGGTCATGAGTGGGACGAGAGCCGTTCTAAAGGACCCCATTAAGGCGACCACGACAAATCCAACCAGTAAAATAGTCTCACCGAGTGTAATGACGATCTCGCGCAACGAGTCACGCATATAATTCGAAATATCGAATGCCATGAACAGCTCTAAGTCGTCGGGAAGCACCTGATTTATGTCGTCAATTCGGTCATACAGCGCGTCTGCGACGGCAATCTCACTGGCGCCCGGTGCAGCGTAGATCGGTAGAAAAACGACTAAGTCCTGATCGTAGCGGCTACGGCGCTGCATTTCTTCTAAACCGAGCTCTATGCGCGCGACATCACCGAGTCTGATTTCGGCGCCGTCCCGGGCGCGAATAATCATGGCTTGGAAGTCTTCAGCGGTTCGTGCAGTGGAGTCTGTTTTTAGTGTGATTCGCTGTGTCGCGTTTTCACTGGCCCCGAGGGCGCCGATGACATTGTTGTTTTGTAGCGTCTCCCTGACATCGTGCGCTGTTACGTCGAGTGCAGCCATCTTCCAGGCATTGAGCCAGATTCGCATAGCGGGCTTAACGCCGCTGTTTTCAACACGTTGCACGTTTGGCACTGACGTTAGCTGGGGGACGATATCTCGTTGGACGATATCGGTCACCTCCCCCAGGGGGCGGTTCTCTGGGATGCGCACCGCCAGATAAAAACTCGCGTAGGGACTGTCGGCGCGACTGACCTCGATAAAGGGGTCCTCCGCACCCTCGGGAAGTTCCAGTCGAATCTGACTCAGGCCTGAAGAAAGCTCTGCGAGCGCATCAGTACTGTCTTCATTCAACTGCAACCAAGCGGTGACAATGCTCTCGCCTGATGTAGTCGCTGACTCCACGTAATCGACACCCGGAATGGCATTAGCTACGCGCTCAATTGGCTCGGTCACAAAACCCTGGACTGATTCGGCAGTAGCCCCCGGGTAGGGCGTGATAATTTGTATCGATGAGCTTTTAATCACCGGGAATTGCAAGACGGGAATATCAATCGCCGCTCGGAGGCCCGCCAGTAAAAGAAACAAAGACACGACGACGGCGATGACAGGTCGTTGCACGAAAATGTCATTCCACCGCGGTCGATCTTGGTGAGCCGTCATGATCCGTTTGTACCGTTGACCAGCTGAGCCAAAACACCGTCATTGAGTTTGAACGCGCCAGTCGTCGCAAACAGGGATTGCTCATTAATATTTGCTATGAACAAGGCACGACTAGCCGTCTTATCGATCAAGGTGATTCGCTGACTTTGCGCGCGATACGGGCGCTGCGCTCCTGCTTCGGACTCGTTGAGCTGAAATATATACGGGCCCTCGGTGTCCCAGCGCACGCCCGATGGCGGCAGTTCGAAGGCGATCACTGTCGCACCATTGGCCACCTCAACTTGAACGAGCTCGCCATGTTTAAGTTCAAGCCCCTGAGCACTGGCTCGAACTGCAAAGGTCCGGGTATTGGCATTGATCGAGTCAGAAACGACAGTAATGGTCGCCATTCCAAGTGCTTCGCCGTCGAGATCAAACAGATTGATGGTGTCGCCTACGGCTATGGCTGCCAGGCCTTGAGGCACGTTGAAATCAATCCAACGCTCATTGCCAAGCCCTGTAAACGCCGCGACAACCTCGCCCGCATCAAGCATATCGCCGACCACTTGCGTGTAAATGCCCATTTGGCCCGCGAACGGAGCTCGAATGGTAAGACGCGTCAATTGCGCATCAATGGCTGAAATCTGCGCATCTAGCGCATTTAGTTGTGACTCTTGTATATCGATATCACTCTGGGAAATCAGCGCCTGTTCTTTCAATGCGCGGCTGCGCTTGAGCTGCATTGTGACGAGCCGCTGCTCAGCTCGCAGGGCGTCTTGCCTCGCCGTCAGATCGGCGGAAAATAGCTCGACTAACACATCGCCCTTTTGGGCAACGGAGCCTGCGGGGACTGGCAACGCTACGATGCGCCCACCTATTTCAGTGGTGATCTCGCTAAATTGGGGACGCCTTACGGTGCCACCTAGACGTCGGGCGGGCGTGTAGGAAACCACGCCAGGCTGTTGGGCATTTACAACTTCATAGGTCTCGGGGAACGAGGCGCCATAAGCAATCGCAGCTGTTATTTGCTGATATTTCACTGTAGCGAGTGCGCCTGTGACTAAAAAGCACGTCATCAGGGTAACAAGCCAGGGGATTAGTTTGCGCATGGCGCCAGATCTCTTTAGCTGCGTTAACTATTCAGTTTGCGAAGGCGGAACGTAGCCTTCCGCATGGTCGTGCTCAGCACCGTCAAAAAATAGCTCCATCTGCGCTGATAAATACTGTCGCGCTTCGGGGTCCATCATGTTCAGATGTTTTTCATTAATCAGCATCGTCTGAAGTGCCTGCCAGTCACTCCATGCTCGCTTTGATACGGACTCAAAGATAGCTTGGCCTTTAGCGCCCGGTAGAGGTGGACGGTCCAGCCCCTCTAGGTCTTCTTGATAACGTCGACAATAAACAGTACGCATGTGACTCCCCGGTCGATTATGAGGTGTTGAGTGTATTGAGCATGTTTAGCACTGGCGCAGGAAGCCCCAGCGTCACAGCCCGCGACAGTGTAAACCAGCCGCGTTGCTCACTGTCAGATATTCTCAATCCGACGGGTTCAACGCGACAGATTAAGGCAGTGATATCCAGTTTGAAGTGGCTGAACACATGTGTGTAAACCGGGTTGACCACCATTGTTTCTGTCAAAGCGAAGTCATGCTTAGTCAGCCACTCGTCGAGGTGTTCGTCGTTGTCTATTTCCGGAAAAGACCAAAGACCGCCCCAAATGCCCGATGGGGGGCGTCTTTCAAGCAGGATCTGACCGTCTCCATTGAGGCACTGGAGAAATACAGTTGATCGTCTAGGGCTCGCTTTCTTGGGTTTTTTGCCGGGGAAGTCAGTGGGGCGACCCTCTATACGAGCCCGGCAGTCGGTGTGCACGGGGCAGGTCAAACACCGAGGATTTGACTTGGTGCAGAGCGTGGCGCCGAGATCCATGATGCCCTGTGTGTAGTCAGCGGTCCGAGCTGGTGGGGTGTGCAATTCGGAAACAGCCCATAAGGCCGACAGGACGTCTTGTTTGCCCGGCCACCCCTCAATAGCATGATAGCGAGCGAGCACTCGTTTCACGTTGCCATCAAGAATGGGAGCCCATCCGCCATGTCCTAGTGTGACGATGGCGCCAGCTGTAGATCGTCCGATGCCCGGCAGTTGTTGCAGTGCTTCAACGTCCGACGGAAATATCCCAGCATGATCGCTGACGACTATTTGCGCGGCTCGGTGCATGTTGCGTGCCCGTGCGTAGTAACCAAGGCCAGTCCATAGACTTAACACGTCGTCTAGCGGCGCGGCTGCGAGCTCAAAAACCGTTGGGTACTCGGACATAAACCGGGCGAAGTAGGGGATGACCGTCGCAACCTGAGTCTGTTGCAGCATAATCTCGGATACCCAAACGCGATAGGGCGTCTTGGCCTCCTGCCACGGCAGCGTTTTGCGCCCATGCACGTCAAACCAAGCCAAAAGCCGCTCTGAAAATGTTGTTAGTTCAGTCATTAGATGAGCTAGTTCACGCTTTCATATACAATTCGCGCCTAGTGTAGCGCCTCGGCATAAAAGTCGACTCAAGTTTAGGAAAAACAGATGAACAATGCTCAACCGGCAGTGCGCAAGGCCACCGTGTCGAGAGACACACTGGAGACGCAAATCACGGTATCGGTATGCCTCGATGGCTCGGGGAAAACCGCGTTTGATACCGGTCTGCCCTTTTTGGAGCATATGCTGGACCAGATAGCCCGTCATGGCATGGTGGATCTGGATATCACCGCCAACGGCGATCTGCACATTGACGCGCACCATACGGTCGAGGATATTGGTATCACCCTGGGACAGGCCTTAGCAAAGGCTGTTGGAGATCGTCGCGGTATCCTTCGTTACGGACACGCGTATGTCCCTCTTGATGAGGCACTATCGCGCGTTGTCGTTGATTTCTCTGGTCGTCCAAGCCTCCACTACAACGTGCCTTTTACACGCTCAACTGTGGGCGACTTTGACGTCGATCTATTCTCAGAGTTCTTCCACGGACTCGTTAACCATGCCCAATTGACACTGCACATTGACAATTTAAAGGGCGAAAACAGCCACCATCAGGCTGAAACGGTCTTCAAGGCGTTTGGCCGCGCCCTGCGCATGGCCATGTCGGCCGACGACCGCGCGCCCTTAGCCATGCCTTCAACCAAAGGCGTCTTGTAGGTCGATGACGCGAACGGTTGCCGTAATTGACTACGGCATGGGTAATCTTCATTCCGTCGAGAGCGCCGTCCGACAGGCCGGGGCGACTGCCGTCACGGTTACGTCTGACAGAGACGCGATCCTGGCGGCTGATAGCATCATTTTCCCGGGTGTTGGCGCCATTCGCGATTGCATTGACGAGTTTCGCAGACTGGGTTGTGATGAAACCCTGAGGCTTGCCATTTCACGCGGTACACCTGTGCTGGCAATCTGTGTTGGCATGCAGTCCCTCATGACACACTCAGAGGAAAATGACGGCGTTGATTGCCTCGACTGGGTCGACGGCCTCGTGACGCGTTTTCCGATGCCACATTGCGACACTGACGGTAAAAAGTTAAAGGTGCCCCACATGGGTTGGAATCAGGTAGTCCAAACGCAATCTCATCCGTTGTGGGATGGCATTGCTGATGCTGCGTACTTCTATTTTGTTCACAGTTACTACCTGCCAGCGTCGGATTCCGGTGCCGTGGTAGGCACTTTTGATTATGGTGTCCAGGGATCTGCAGCTGTCGCTAAAAACAACGTGTTTGCAACGCAGTTCCATCCCGAGAAGAGCCATGACAACGGTATCAAGCTACTTTCTAATTTTTTGACATGGGACGGCACATGTTAGTCATTCCAGCGATAGACCTTAAAGACGGTCAATGCGTTCGATTGCGTCAAGGCGACATGGATGACAGCACGGTTTTTTCTGATGACCCAGTTGCCACGGCCGAGCGCTGGGCTAACGCGCAGGCGCGGCGGTTGCACCTTGTTGACTTAAATGGCGCATTTGCCGGTATTCCGAAAAATGCCGAAGCCGTGAGAGCGATCACTCAGGCGCTGCCTCATCTTCCGGTGCAAATTGGCGGGGGTATTCGGGACTGCGCAACAATTGAAAGCTACCTCAATGCGGGTGTGAGTTACGTGATTATTGGTACCGCTGCCGTGAAGAATCCCGATTTTGTTCGTGAGGCCTGCGATACGTTTCCCGGTCATATCATTGTGGGGATAGACGCTAAAGCGGGGTACGTAGCCACAGACGGGTGGGCCGAAACGAGTACGATACGGGCAACAGATTTAGCGAAGGATTTCCGCGATGCCGGTGTTGAGGCTATCGTTTACACCGATATTGAGCGCGATGGGATGATGCAAGGGGTCAATATCAGCGCCACAGTAAACCTCGCTGTTGAGGGAGGGCTGCCTGTCATTGCTTCTGGCGGAGTGACCAATATTGATGATATCCATGCGCTCTCTGAAGTGGCGCACAAGGGGATTATCGGTGCCATCACTGGCCGTGCCATTTACGAGGGAACGCTCGATGTTGCTAAAGCCCAGGTGCTAGCGGACCGGATGACTGCGTCACTATGAGTTTAGCCAAGCGCATCATCCCCTGTCTCGATGTCGATCAAGGCCGGGTGGTGAAAGGCGTCAACTTTGTTGGCATCCGTGACGCAGGGGACCCCGTAGAGATAGCGCGCCGCTACAACGATGCGGGTGCCGATGAGATAACGTTTCTTGATATCACTGCGAGTCATGAGCAACGCGATACGACCTACCGAACTGTCGAGCAAATCGCGTCGCAGGTATTCATTCCGTTGACCGTAGGCGGAGGTGTTCGCGCAGTCTCAGATATTCGTCGGTTGCTGAACGCCGGTGCGGACAAGGTCAGTATCAATACCGCGGCAATCTTTAATCCTGATCTCGTTCGTGAGTCCGCAGACCGATTTGGCTCGCAATGTATTGTCGTCGCGATGGACGTAAAGAGCCTTAATGACGGCACTGGCCGTTACGAGTTATTTACCCACGGTGGCCGCAAAGAGACCGGTATAGAGGCCATCGCCTGGGCAAAAAAAATGGCGGCCTTGGGTGCCGGTGAAATTTTACTCACCAGCATGGATCGCGATGGCACTAAAGACGGCTATGACCTCAGTATTACGCGCGCTATTTCCGATGCGGTGGACATACCGGTCATCGCCTCCGGTGGGGTAGGCACGCTCGATCACTTAGTAGATGGGTTTATTAAGGGTGGCGCCGACGCCGTATTAGCCGCGAGCATCTTTCACTTCGGCACGTACACTGTTGCCGAGGCTAAAGACTACCTAGCCCAGTCTGGCATTGCCGTAAGGCACTAGTCAGTACTTACTTTCTTTGGGGTTTCTGAAGTGCCAGCTTGCGAATTGGCTCCGCTGTCCACTGATTCTGACGCCAAACTCTGATAAACGTTAATGCCCTTTAGCAGCGTGAACGCCTCGTAAACCTGATTGTCGTCCTCGCGTAAGCTCGCGATCGCTTCTGTCTCGGTTTCTGCTTCGGAGCCTTTATTTTCAATGCTGCGGTTAAGGTCTGACTCGCGAAGGCGACCCTTTTGTTCGAGGCTCGTCAGTTGTGCCCGCTCAACCACGACATCGGGAATGATGCCCTCGGCCTGTATCGATCTCCCGCTCGGTGTGTAATAGAGCGAGGTAGTCAATTTTAGCGCCTTTGTTTCGGAGACCGGTAGAACGGTCTGAACCGATCCCTTGCCAAAGCTCTGAGTACCCATGATGACGGCGCGGCCACGATCTTGAAGCGCGCCGGCAACGATTTCGGATGCGCTAGCGGAACCCCCATTGACTAAAACGACAATGGGTACGTCTGCTATTAACTCCCCCGGTTCGGCATTGTAGGTGTTCATCGATTCCGGATGGCGGCCTTTCGTGTAAACGACAAGCCCTCCGTCAAGGAAATTACTCGCCATTTCGACACTGGCATTCATAACGCCCCCGGGATTGTTCCTGACGTCGATAATCAGACCTTTAATTGTATTTTTTTCGAGTGCAGCCTGAACGGCTTCAGTCACTTCACGACCCGAGTCTCGCTGAAAACGTGAGACACGAATTAGCCAATAGCCTTCATCGAGCTCCCTTGCTCGGACGCTTGGAACATCTATGACCCCGCGAGTAACAACGACATCAAACGGCTGACTTTCACCGGCGCGACCGATCTCCAAAACAACGTCGGTGCCTTCCGGACCACGCATGAAGGTTGAGGATTCGCTGGTGGACATGCCCTGTGTAGACGTTCCATCGATCTTGAGGATCACATCTCCAGCCTGCAGCCCGGCATCAATGGCCGGCGATCCATCGATGGGCGTCACAATGGCGATGAACCCTCCACGATAACCAATCTCTATACCAAGACCGGTGAACTGGCCTTCTGTTGATTCTTGTAAATTGTCATAGTCATCGTCGGTGAGATAAGCAGAATGTGGATCGAGACTAGTAAGCATGCCTTTGACCGCCATTTCAAAGAGGTCCGCATCGCTTACATCCTCTACATAGCCTCGTCTGATTGCGTCAAAGGTATCAGCGAACAGCTGAAGCTCTTTAAATGACGTGCTGACGAGTGCTGGTGCTTCTGTCGTCACTGATGCATCGACGTCTGTCACAACGGTCGCCTCAGATAGCGTATCTGCAAAACTCAGTTGAGAGGCGGTCGCTATCAGCAGTGCTGTACAAAACCGGCGTGCTCTTGGGTGATCAAGGTGATGAGTTGCACTGAGGTCGTTTCGATTCATGAGCGTCAATTACCTAATCCAATTTGCGGGATCCACAGGGACACCGTTTGAGCGTATCTCAAAATACAACGCTGGGGACGGTGCACCGCCGCTCGAGCCAACACGAGCGATCACTTCCCCCGGGGCCACCCATTCACCGCTCTCTTTGAGTAAGCTCTCGTTGTGACCGTAGAGACTCATCCAGCCATCTCCATGGTCAATGATAGTAAGCAAACCCTGCCCTCGCAGCCAGTCTGCATAAATCACCCGCCCGTGGTGTACCGATCGGACCGCTGAGCCTCGCTCCGCCGGAATCAGCCAGCCTTGCCATTTGAGGTCACCACGTTCACGCTTTTGTCCGAACCGGGTTTGACTGGCGCCATCGATAGGTGCTCTTAGTTTGGCCTCAAGGGACGTAAAGTCGGCGAATTCCCCACCCAAAGCGAGGTTTGCTAGGCGCTCCAGCAGTTCGGTTAACAGTGTATTAAGCCTGACAGCGTCATTTCGTAGCGCCGCAACCTGAGCGCCGTCGCGACTTAGCGAAGTCGATATCGATTGAATGACCTTGCGTTGCGACCCGCGTTCAGCGAGCAAGCGTTCACGCAGGCGCGCCAATGAGGCATTTTCCCGTTGTTGCTCGGCCTGCTTATCGAGTAATTGAGCCTGATTAACCTCAAGATTGGTCACAGCTGTTTTAAATGAATCGATATTGTCTAACTGCTGCTCAAGCAGAATATTAAAATACGCGAGGTGCCTCTCCGTATCCTGCGGCGAACTGTCACCGAACAGAATTTTCAGGTCGCCACCTTGCTTTAGAACAGAAAAAACTCCCAGTGCACTCTCTATCGACGCCTGTCGGTCCTCAATTTTTCGTTCTAGTGCGATGCCTTGGGCCTCGAGTGTATTGATCTGACGCTGGCGCTTATCAAGGTTTTCCTGAGTTTTTCTAAGTGCGTTATTTGTGCGGCCGATGTCTAGATCGGTCTTTCGAAGTTGTCTCTGAAGTGCGTCGCGTTCTGCTGACTGCGATGTAATTAACCCTTCCAGTGTCGCGATTTCGCGATTGATCGCCTCGATGGCTGCCCGCGTCTCAGCCTCGGTTTCTGGGTCTTGGTAGGCACCGAGACTGAGAGGTGCAAGCACAAGCAGGAGCCCTAAGTACAGTGTGGGACTGACGATCTGGAGCCAGATGGACTTCATGAACACTGTTTAAGCGGACAGGAGAGACTGACCCGTCATAGCCTTCGGTTTTGGTACGTCCATTAAATCTAAAATAGTGGGTGCAATATCAGCTAAAACCCCAGATCCTGCTCTGAACTTACGGCCTTGGTTGCCAATATAGAAGAGCGGCACTGGCTCAGTGGTGTGTTGCGTATGCGCTTGGTCGTTGTTGTGGTCGTGCATTTGTTCGCAGTTACCATGGTCCGCGGTTATGAGTGCCTGGCCGCCGGCTTTGAGTACGGCTTTTTCGACGCGTGCAATACAAGCGTCTAGTGTTTCAACGGCTTTGACCGCCGCATCAAAATTGCCCGTATGACCAACCATGTCGCCATTGGCAAAGTTCACTATAACGAGGTCATGCATCTGGTTATCAATACTTGAAATGATGGCGTCGGTTACTTCCTTTGCCGACATCTCAGGTTTGAGGTCATAGGTCGCAACATTGGGCGATGGAATGAGAATACGTTCTTCGCCAGGGAAGACCGCTTCGCGTCCGCCGCTAAAGAAAAACGTCACGTGGGCATATTTTTCCGTTTCCGCTATTCGTGCTTGGCGCAGACCGTGAGCTGCCACTACCTCGCCCAGCGTCTCTCCTATGGTGTCTGGTGCGAATGCTACATTGCCATTCATACCGTCGAAGTACTCTGTCGCCGCAACAAAGTTTACAGCGGGGACGCGTTTTCGGTCGAACTCGGCAAAGGCGGTGTCAGTCAATGCTTGTGTCAGTTGCCTCGCGCGATCTGCTCTGAAATTCATGAATAAAACGGTATCGCCGTCCTCGATTATCACGGGGTCACCGACTCTGCTGGGTGCTACAAACTCGTCGTTCTCGTCTCGGAGGTATGCGGCTGCTAACGCCTCCTCGGTAGAAGCATAAGTGTGCTGAGAGAGGCCTTGCGTCAGCAGGTCGTAGGCAACCTCAATCCGAGACCAGCGATTATCGCGGTCCATTGCAAAGTAGCGACCCTGAACCGTAGCTACTCTGCCGACGCCCATCTCCTCGAAGATTGCATCAGCCAGCGCCAGCGAGGTGGCAGCACTTCTGGGCGGCATGTCCCTGCCATCGAGAAATGCATGCAAATAGATACGTGTCGCCCCGCGTGCTTGTGCAAGTCGCATTGCGGCAAAAATATGCGCCTGATGGCTGTGGACACCACCGGGCGACAAAAGGCCAAATAGGTGGACGGCGGATTTGTTGGATACCGCTTTGTCGATGGCTGAGGTCAGTGCCGGGTTGTTAAAAAAGGATTCGTCTTCGATCGACTTATCAATGCGTGTAATGCTTTGATAAATGATTCGCCCCGACCCAAGGCTCATGTGGCCAACTTCAGAGTTACCCATCTGCCCGGCAGGCAGTCCGACATCCAGCCCCGAGCCCGATACCAGTGTTGCCTCGCCACTTTGCCAAAGTCGGTCAAACGTTGGCGTATTCGCATGATGTATGGCGTTGTTTTCGGGCTCGCTCCGATACCCAAACCCGTCCAGTATCACGAGTAATGTGGGCGAAAATGGGCGCGTAGTCACTGTCATGGGTAATCCTCAACTAAGAACCGATAATATTAGCCTTATGAGTGTGACAGATCACCCTGTTACATGGTGATTGTGCTACTAGAGAGCCCTCGCTGAAGCACGTATACTGCGCTCGCGTCGCGCGTCACGTGCGAAATGCTAATTTAAACCCAAGACCCTAACAGCAGACAGAGAGCAAACGAGTGTCATTTAGCCAGTTCCTTATTTTTATTTCCGAGCAATGGCTGTTGGTATTTGCGTTATTGCTGTCACTGAATCTTCTGGTCTTTACTGAGTCTCGAAAGGCCGGCGCGGCATTAAGCCCCCAGCAAGCTATTAATCTGACAAATAAAGAGGGTGGCATTTTTCTTGATGTCAGAGAGTCGAAGGAGTTTAAGCGGGCTCATATACTCGACGCGGTTAATATTCCTTCGGCTAACTTGCAGAATCGCATAGGTGAGTTGGAGTCACACAAAAGCCAGCCGATCATTGTTGTCTGTAAAATGGGCACAACCGCATCGGCGGCGGTAAAGCAGTTGCGTGCAACTGGATTTTCCAATGTGCATCGGATGGCGGGCGGCATGATGCGCTGGGACGAGCAGCAGTTACCGGTCACGAGCAAATGACATCAATCACCATATACACGACGCGATGGTGCCCATTTTGTGTGCGTGCTAAGAACCTGTTGAGTAGCAAAGGAGTTGCATTTGACGAGATTGCCGTAGATGGCAACCCAGCACTTCGTGCAGAAATGGCGGCCCTCGCCGGCGCCACAAGCGTCCCGCAGATCTGGATTGGCGATCAGCATGTGGGTGGATGCGACGAACTATATAGCCTAGAGCGACGCCAGCAATTAGATTCTTTGCTTCGTATTGAAGCGCCTTAATAACTAACATAGGAGAGACCGCCATGGCGGAAGAGCAAGCTGCTGGTGCAGCACAAGATGAGCAGGTGCAACAGCAGTTCACCATGCAGCGCATTTATGCGAAGGATGTATCATTTGAGTCGCCAGCGTCTCCTGATATTTTCCGCCAAAACTGGCAACCCAACGTGAACGTTGATCTGAATACGCGCTCGTCGAAGGCTGATGAGACGGGCAATCATGAAGTTATCTTGACGATTACCGTAACGGCGAAGATGGAAGACAAGAGCGCCTTTTTGGTCGAAGTACAGCAGGCAGGCATCTTCTTCGCGGCAGGCATCGAAGAGGACTCGTTGAAGCAAATTCTTGCGACGGTCGCCCCCAATATTCTGTTCCCCTATGCGCGCGAGGCAATCGATGCACTAGTGGTTAAGGGTGGTTTCCCTCCGCTCATGCTTGCCCCTGTCAATTTTGACGCCTTATATCAGCAAGCAATGGCACAGCAGGCTGCACAGGGTGGTGGTGAGGTTGCTGAAGGCCCTACACACTAATAGCTAAGAATGTTGACTGAGCTTTCGGGTCAGGGTGTTTCTACCCCAGCCCAAAAGCTCGGCGGCCTCTGCTTTTTTTCCTGCCGTGTGCTCTAGGGCCGCATCCATCATGATTGATTCGATTTGTGGCATGGCTTGCTTGAGTACCTGCGTTTCGCCTGCCAATAGTTTTGCTCTCACCCAATCTGAGAGCTGTTTTTCCCAGGAAATTGACCTTTTTTGCTCTGCATCCTGATTCATTTGCAGCTCTGGCGGGAGGTCGTTCATGAGTATCAGGTTGCCAGCGGCCATGACGGTCAGCCAACGGCAGGTATTCTCCAATTGCCGAACATTACCTGGCCAATCGAGAGCGCTTAAAAAGTCGCGTACTTGTGGAGACACTTCTTTTGTTGCGACGCCGAGTTCTGACGCTGCTTTGCTGAGAAAGTGGTTAAGTAGCAGAGGTATATCGTCACTTCGGTCAGACAGCCGAGGGACGTTTATGCCGATCACGTTTAAGCGATGGTAAAGGTCTTCTCGAAATGCGCCTTTCGCTACCAGCGCGCGCAGATCTTGGTGCGTGGCAGCAATGACTCGGACATCAGTTCTAATCGCGCTGGTACCCCCAACGCGATAGAACTCGGCTTCCGCGAGTACTCGCAGTAATCGAGTTTGTGTGTCGTGTGGCATATCACCAATTTCGTCTAAAAATAGTGTGCCGCCGCTCGCCTGTTCAAACCGACCTTCGCGTTTTCCCGCCGCGCCAGTAAAGGAGCCTTTTTCGTGACCGAATAGTTCGGACTCCATTAGATCTTTGGGTACGGCGGCCATATTGAGCGCAACAAAAGGTGCATGGGCCCGCGGGCTGTGCCGGTGCAGTGCGCGCGCGACTAGCTCTTTGCCTGAGCCCGACTGCCCAGTGATCAAGACGGTTATTGCGCTTTGCGATAAGCGCCCGATGGCACGAAATACCTCCTGCATAGCCGGCGCATTACCAATGATTTCTTTTGCGCCAGAGTCGAGTGTATTGCTATTCCCGGGCAGCTTGCTGGTGTGCGCAAGGGCGCGTGACGCCACGGCCAACATCTCGTCGATGTCGAAGGGCTTTGGAAGGTACTCGAACGCGCCTGACTCGTAAGAGGTGACCGCGCTATCTAAGTCAGAGTGAGCGGTCGTAATGATGACTGGCACATCAGGAATAATCGTTTTGAGCTCTCCGAGCAAGGCCAAGCCATCCATGCCTGGCATGCGAATATCGCTGATGATGGCTTTTGGTGTGTGCGTTTCTAGCGCAGCGAGCAAGTCGTCGGCGCACTCGAAGGTTTTACTGGGAATGTCTTCCCCAGACAGCGCTTTTTCAATCACCCAGCGTATTGAGCTATCGTCATCTACTACCCAAATTTCTGTTGAATTAGTCATAAAGTTCTTCCATTGGTACGAGCAAGGTGAAGCATGTATGCCCCGGCTCACTCACCGCCTGAATAACACCCCCATGTCGGGTAAGTGTTAGTTGTGCGATGGATAGGCCTAATCCGGACCCTTCTGGTCGCGACGTAACCATCGGCAAAAAAATGGACGACATGAGGTCGCTCGGAATGCCGGGACCGTTATCGATGATATCTATTGCGCAAACCAGCTTGTGGCGGTGACCGTTGAGCGTGAACTGGCGTCGACTTCGCGTCTTAATCGTGATCTGACAGTCGTCACCTGATGCCTCCCAAGCATTTCGCATGATGTTCAGCAGCGCCTGTGTCAGCTGGCCAGCATCAGCGGAAAATTCGGGCAGGCTTGGATCGTAATCCCGCGTAACTGACAGACCCTTGTGCGCTTCCGCCTCAATAAGTTGTCTTACCCTTTCGGTGACTTCATGGATATTAAGACGGCGCTTATCCAGCGACTCTCTCGGTCCTAACATGCGATCAACGAGTGCCTGGAGTCTGTCTACTTCTGAAATGATAATATTCGCGTACTCGTCTAACTCCCGATCGTCGAATTTCCGGGCCATAAGCTGCGCTGCACCGCGAATGCCACCGAGGGGGTTCTTCACCTCGTGCGCCATACCTTTAACCACATTATGCAGTCTGTGCTGGGCCTCTCTCAGGTCGGCCGTCTCGCTAATCGCACGCGCGCGATCGAGGGGCGATATCTCCAGCAGGATGCGCGAGTCCTGCTCGTCATTGAGGGGCGTAATGACGACATCTACGCTAATCTCTTTACCTGTTTTGAGTGATAACTTGAGATCACGGCTTACCGCCGGGAGCCGAGTTCTGATGGCACTTGATAGTGTTTCATGCCACAAAATGGCGCCTTCTCCAAGCGTCTGTGCCAACTCGTCTAATGGGTTTCCCATGGCTTTTTTTAATGAGGTTTCGAGTAAGACTTGAGCCGACTGGTTGAGTGTATCTACGACGCCATGCTCATCAATTAAAATGATAGCGGTGGTGAGAGAGTCGAGATCAAAACTTGGACTCAAGTTCATCATCGCATGCCTCGCAAAATCGATGGTCGAAGCACAAAGATAGTCGTCAGGCTCGACTCATCGATGGTCTCGTCTGAGTCTGTGAGTCGACGCACTTGCAGTCTGTGTTCGCCGCGCAAGACATAGGTGAGGGTCCACCGTGATGCTTTTTGCGGTTCGCCAATAGCCTCCCCATCTAAGTAGAGCTGCAAGAAGTGATCGGGCAGCAAGGGCGGTGTGACAGCGGCGACGACATCAAAAATACCCGCTCCCATGGCAATCGTTGCGTTATCCGCAGGCGACACAATCGTGAGGCTGGGCGCGGAGGTGTGAGAACTCGTCGTCACCTCGTCATTCTGTACGGGTAGGCCTGCTACGGGTACGCCTGCCACTGGTGCGCCGGTAACTAATGCATCACCCGTGTTTTCACGAACCGCGAAGCCTGGCATGGTATTCAGCACAGAAGGGGTGATAACGCGAGTTTGTTGTTGTTCGGTATCGCTTGCTGGGACATCGCTAAACGAGACAACTCCGTTTTGGTCGACTGATCTGTAAATTTTGGTTGTAACGGGCTGTTGCTCCGGCGGCGAAGTGGATATTTGTGCTGCGCTGTCAACCGATATGAGTGCAGTTAATAGGCTAAAGAGCGCAATTTTTGTGGTCTGTTTCAACATGACTTGCAGCCAATTTGCACCGTGGTGGTGCATAAAATGGGAGGCGTACGTTGCCACCCAAAATTGAAGCCAAAAAAAAGCCCGCTGTCTGTCGCGGGCTTTACACGTTGAATCATCAGACTGAGTAGTACATATCGAATTCAACTGGGTGTGTTGTCATATTCAGGCGCTCCACCTCCTCGTTCTTGAGTTCGATGTAGCCATCGATCATATCGTTGGTGAAGACACCACCCGCGGTCAAGAAGTCACGATCCGCATCGAGTGCGTCCAGCGCCATCTCTAAGGTCGACGCTACGGTTGGAATGCTGGCTGCCTCTTCGGCTGGTAGATCGTAAAGATCTTTATCAGCGGCGTCGCCGGGGTGAATCTTGTTTTGGATACCATCGATACCGGCCATCAACATCGCTGCGAAGCACAGGTAAGGGTTCGCTGTCGGATCACCAAATCGAACCTCGATACGCTTGCCTTTGGGCGATGGCTCATACGGGATTCGGATAGACGCCGAACGATTACGCGCAGAGTAAGCGAGCATGACGGGAGCTTCGAAGCCAGGTACGAGGCGCTTATAGCTGTTGGTCGAGGCATTCGCAAAGGCGTTAATCGCTCGGGCATGTTTAATAATGCCGCCGATGTAGTACAACGCCGTTTCAGATAGGCCTGCGTACTCGTCACCTGCAAACGTGTTGACACCGTCTTTTGAAACGCTTTGGTGCACGTGCATGCCCGAACCATTGTCACCAACGATCGGCTTGGGCATAAAGGTAGCTGTTTTCCCATAGGCATGCGCGACGTTGTGCACACAATACTTAAGGATTTGTACCTCATCTGCCTTCGCTACGAGCGTATTGAATCGAATGCCAATTTCGCACTGACCCGCGGTACCAACTTCGTGGTGGTGTACTTCTACGTCTAAGCCCATTTGCTCCATGGCTGAACACATCGCCGCACGGATATCATGCAGAGAGTCAACGGGTGGTACGGGGAAGTATCCGCCCTTGACGCCAGGGCGATGGCCTGTATTACCTTCTTCGAAATGGTCATTTGACGCCCATGCCGCTTCTTCAGAGTTAATAGCGTAGCTGGCGCCCTGCATTTCCACTTTGAACTTTACATCATCAAAAACGAAGAACTCGGGCTCAGGACCGAAAAATGCCGTATCACCTAAGCCGGTTGATGCGAGATACGCTTCGGCTCGCTTGGCAACACTTCGTGGGTCGCGCTCATATCCTTGCATCGTAGACGGTTCGACGATATCGCAACGCAATATGACTGTCGCATCGTCAGTGAAGGGATCGATAATCGACGTGCTATCGTCTGGCATCAGGATCATGTCCGACTCGTTGATGCCCTTCCAGCCTGCGATTGAAGAGCCGTCAAACATTTTGCCATCTTCGAAGAAGTCTGCGTCAACGTAACTGGCAGGGATGCTGACGTGCTGCTCTTTACCACGTGTATCAGTAAAGCGCAGATCTACCCAGCGAATATCGTTGTCTTTTATTAAATTGAGCGTGCGCTCTGACATGGATGCCTCCTAAGGACTTTGAAACCCGATCTACTCGGTGTGTGTTTACGTACATTTTGACCAATGCACCGTTGCAGACTGATCACTGCAAAGTATATGCCAGCAGTGGCGCTGAGCATAACTTTTGCTAACTACTTGTTTTTTATAGAAAATTATTGGTTGAGCGGACGCATGTGCTGTTTTTTACGCACCAAATCAGAGCGCACCAAAATAATGCGCACTACATTGGTGCAATTTTCAGTATGCGCTCGCCTGTTTGATGCACAAAACGGCGGCAGAATTACCGAACCTACAGACCAAACGTCTGTGGTACAGTCCGCGCGCTTCACGCCCCGACCACCACAATAGAGTACTGAGAAGTGATTGAGAATCTCCGTAACATCGCGATTATTGCCCACGTTGACCACGGTAAAACCACCCTGGTTGATTGTCTCCTTCAGCAGTCCGGTACCCTGGATAGAAAAAGCCAAGGGGCTGAGCGAATCATGGACTCCAACGATCAGGAGCGTGAGCGGGGAATTACCATCTTGGCCAAAAACACGGCCATCAAGTGGAATGATTACCGAATAAATATTGTCGATACACCCGGACACGCTGACTTTGGAGGCGAAGTAGAGCGTGTTCTATCAATGGTGGATAGTGTTCTTCTCATCGTCGATGCCGTCGATGGCCCAATGCCACAGACCCGCTTCGTTACGTCCAAGGCATTTGAGCGCGGGCTAAATCCAATTGTCGTAGTAAACAAAATTGACCGCCCAGGTGCGCGGCCCGATTGGGTCATAGATCAAGTATTTGATTTATTCGATTCCTTGGGTGCGACGGATGAGCAGCTCGACTTCCCTATCATGTACGCGTCGGCACTCAATGGGATAGCCGGCAATGATCCGGCAGATATGGCGCCAGATATGGAACCGCTCTTCCAGATGATCATTGACCACGTATCTGCGCCTGAAGTGAACTCCGATGGTCCGTTCCAAATGCAAATCTCGGCGCTCGATTACAATAGCTACGTCGGTGTTATTGGCGTTGGTCGGATCACCCGTGGTCGGTTAACGCCGAATACACAAGTGGCGATCGTTGATCGCGATGCCGCATCACGCAACGGTAAAATCCTTCAAGTTATGGGCTATCACGGTCTCGAACGCGTCGAGGTCGCTACGGCTGAAGCTGGCGATATTGTGTGTGTCACGGGCATTGATGCACTTAACATTTCAGACACGCTTTGCGACCCAGCCCGGTCGGAGCCACTCCCACCGCTCTCGGTCGACGAGCCGACTGTAAGTATGACCTTTCAGGTGAATGATTCGCCTTTTGCTGGTCTTGAAGGTAAATACGTTACCTCGCGCAATATTCGTGAGCGTCTCGATCGAGAGCTGATTCACAATGTGGCCTTGCGCGTCGAGCAGGGCGACAGCCCCGACAAGTTTGTTGTCTCTGGCCGAGGCGAGCTGCACCTGTCGGTCCTAATTGAAAGCATGCGTCGTGAAGGCTTTGAGTTGGGAGTTTCGCGTCCAGAAGTGATTCAGAAAGTGATTGATGGACAGCTGTCCGAGCCCTACGAGCAGCTGGTCATTGACTGCGAAACGATCCACCAGGGCGGTGTCATGGAAGAGTTAGGCCAGCGCCGCGCTGAGATGAAAAATATGGTTCAGGACGCGGGTGGCCGTGTGCGCCTGGAGTTTATTGTTCCAGCGCGCGGGCTGATTGGCTTCCGCTCGATGTTCATGACGCTCACATCGGGGAGTGGCATCATGACGCACATATTTGATCACTACGGACCTGTGAGCAAGGCCGAGCTCGCCCAGCGCAACAACGGCGTTCTGGTATCCATGGTTAAGGGCAAGACCCTTGCCTATGCGTTGTTCACGCTTCAGGATCGCGGCCGGCTATTTATTGAAGCCAACGTCGAGGTTTACGAAGGTCAGATCGTGGGGCTTCACAGTCGCAGTAACGACCTTGTGGTGAATCCAACGAAAGCCAAACAGTTGACTAATGTGCGTGCCTCGGGCACCGATGAGGCGTTGATTTTGACCCCGCCGGTCCTTCATACCCTAGAGCAGGCGCTAGAGTTTATCGATTCTGATGAGCTGGTTGAGGTGACGCCTGATAGCATCAGGCTCCGCAAAAAGCTGTTACTAGAGCATGAGCGAAAACGTGCATCGAGGGCGGCGGCCTAAGTCATGGGCTTGGCTTTAGCATCTCGAAATGTGGGATGTCATCCTCCATGTAAGGGCCATGAATAGTTTTAAAACCGAGTGACTGATAAAAGCCTTCCAAATACGCTTGGCCACTGATGCGAATGCCAGTGGTCCAGCGTGACTCACAAAACGCGATACCCACCTGCATTAGCTCAATGCCGCGCCTCTGCCCGCGAAGGCTCTCGGGTATGGCCACTCTGCCGATAGAACACTCCTCATAACTGACACCCGGCGGGACTGCTCGCATTGTCGCGACCAGCTCACCATTGATGTGACCGGTGAGATGCCAGCTTACCTTGTCCTTGCGATCAGGGTCTTTGTAGGGACAGTTTTGCTCGACGATAAACACGTCTGCACGCAGCATGAGAATGTCGTGCCACCCGGATGCGGACATTGTTTCGAAGTGGCCCCAACGCCAATTAATTTGTTCCATGATCAGGTCGCTGCTGTGAGATAATATGGCAGCACGAAGGCTACCATGAGGGGGCCTCGATTCGCTCACAATACGGACGAATTGTCCATCGAGGTAGGTTCGTTTTATGTCAGACCTTTTCAATACTCCGCAGGGCACCGAAACGCTCTCCCTAAAAGACTATGCTGAGAAGGCGTATCTCGATTATTCGATGTATGTGATTCTCGATCGCGCGCTGCCGCATGTGGGCGATGGTTTAAAGCCAGTGCAACGGCGAATTGTCTATGCCATGAGTGAGCTTGGACTGAAGTCATCTGCCAAGTACAAAAAGTCGGCGCGAACGGTCGGTGACGTTATCGGTAAGTTTCACCCTCACGGTGACAGTGCAGCATACGAAGCCATGGTGCTGATGGCACAGGACTTTTCTTATCGGTATCCATTGGTCGATGGACAGGGCAATTGGGGTTCCGCTGACGATCCCAAATCATTCGCTGCCATGCGCTACACCGAATCAAAACTGACGAAGTACGCTGACGTCCTATTGAGCGAGTTAGGGCAGGGTACCGCAGACTGGCAGCCCAACTTTGACGGCAGTATGGATGAGCCTGTTGTCCTTCCGGCGCGGGTCCCAAATTTATTGTTGAATGGTACGACTGGGATTGCCGTAGGCATGGCGACGGATATACCGCCCCACAACCTTAGGGAAGTCGTCAATGCGACTATTCATTTGTTAGACCACCCCGATGCCACGGTGGATGCACTCTGTGGTCATATTCAAGCCCCTGACTTTCCGACCGATGCTGAAATTACGACACCGCCTGAGGAAATTCGGACGATGTATCGCTCTGGACGCGGCAGCATTAAGATGCGGGCAGCTTGGCAGCGTGAAGACGGCGCTGTTGTGCTTACTGCGCTTCCCTACCAAGTGTCGGGATCGAAGGTACTCGAGCAAATTGCGGCGCAGATGCAGGCTAAAAAATTGCCGATGGTCTCGGATCTGCGCGATGAATCAGATCATCAGCATCCCACACGCCTCGTTATTGTCCCACGGTCAAATCGAGTCGATCTCGATGCCATGATGAGCCATCTATTCGCCACAACCGATCTTGAGCGTAGCTACCGAGTAAACCTCAATGTGATTGGCATGAACGGGCGCCCAGGCGTGAGATCCCTCGACATGCTGCTCCGAGACTGGGTGCAATACCGACGTCAGACAGTGCGTCGAAGGCTCGAGTACCGCTTAGACAAGGTGCTTAAGCGCCTGCACGTTCTCGAGGGCTATTTGGTCGCATACCTAAATATCGATGAAGTGATTCGAATCATTCGGGAGGAAGATGAGCCGAAAAAAGCCCTGATGAACGCCTTTCATCTGACAGATATTCAGGCGGATGCGATTTTGGACTTGAAGCTGCGCAACTTGGCCAAGCTCGAGGAGATGAAGATTCGCGGAGAGCAGTCGGAGCTGGCTGATGAGCGTGACTCGCTCGAAGAGACCCTGGGTAGTGCGACGTTAATGACAAAGCTAATTCGTGGTGAGTTGGTGGCCATAGCGAATGAATACGGTGACGACAGACGTTCTCACCTCGTTCAGGTGAGTGAGGCGAAAGCATTCTCGGAGTTGGAGTTAACCACGGCTGACCCGATGACCATCGTTTTATCCGAAAAGGGTTGGATCCGTGCGGCGAAAGGACACGATATCGATCCAGAGTCGCTCAGCTACAAGTCCGGCGATGCTTACAAGTTCGCAACGCTCGGACGAAGCAACCAAACGACCGTAGTCTTTGACTCGACGGGTCGTGCGTATTCACTACCCACCCACCAGTTGCCGTCTGCCCGAGGCCAAGGCGAGCCACTGACAGGGCGCATTGCACCGCCATCTGGCGCCACTTTTGAGGGGTTGATGACGGGTACCGAACATCAGAAGTTCCTGCTCGCCAGCGATGCAGGCTACGGTTTCGTAGCAAAGTTTGACGCCTTGGTGGCAAAGAATAAGGCAGGCAAGGCGGTGTTGAGTCTGCCTAAGGGTTCGCAGGTAATGCCTCCGGTGATCGTTCCAGAACGACAAAATCTGCTGGTGGCGGCGGTCACGTCCGAGGGTCGGCTATTGGTGTTTCCATTAGAAGACTTACCGGAGCTAGCAAAAGGTAAGGGCAACAAGATTATTGGCATCCCATCAGCCAGGGCACAGGCCCGTGAAGAGTTGCTTGCCGGGCTCTTAGTATTTGGTGACGGGGATATTGTTCAGGTCAATTCAGGTAGGCAGCATCTAAAGCTGCGACTGTCCGATCTTGAAAACTATAAAGGTGAGCGCGGGCGTCGCGGTAACCGGCTGCCAAAGGGCTTCCAGAAGGTGAGTGGTCTGGTTATCGCCGGGGCCTAAAAAGGCAGATCTGATTGCTCACCTACGTCCGGGAATAAGCGTCTTTGCAAAAACTTGCTCTGTCTGTCTAGCTCCGGCAGTAACTCGGCTGTCGGTGCGCCTAATTGGGTGTCACCGTCGGCAGTGTCAATGATGTCGAAAATTCGAGAGATATCGGTGCTTTCTTGAATTGAAGACGCCAGTTTGACTGATGATCCGGCTCTTTGCGCGAGGTTCAACGTCTCGTCGATGACTGCTTGCGTGTAGAGCATCGCATACGCCGAGTGACGCTCACCGCGACTGAGGTCGCTGCAGCCAATGCCGATACCACAAGCGAATTTACGTCGTTGGCTTCGTTCGGCGACCGTGAGTAGATGTTGAAGCAGCGAGCCGGCGATGACTGCCCGCAAATCGGGCGTCATGCCTCGATGCGTCCCTTCAAAAAAAAGTGACAGGCTCTGTGGTCTTGAGGGATGGAGCTCACCCCCCAGCAACTGAGCGACCGCTTTCACAATGGCTTCATAGGTACCCACATAGTTAACCAAGGTTATTTCGTCGACGGTATCGATGTACCGGCGTAAGTGGTCCAAACTGAGTGTTGTAACGGCCATCGATCTGAGCGATGTCTCATCGAGCGCGGTGTTATCTAAGTCGGTCTTGAGTGCAAGAGGCAGAGCGTCGAGCGCAGCTTCTAACTCTGTTAGAGGATCTAGCTGGAGATCAGCCGTGTTTGCGCGGCCAACTTGCTTGAGCATGTTCGCTATTCGAGTGCCTTGGGAGCGCAGGACTGACGCGCAAGCCGCGTAGCTAATGATCGCTAAAACGAGGCTAAGCGCGGTCACTGACAAGGTGATAGATGAGGCTGACGTTGTGGACAGTACATTGACGCTGAGGGTTCCGGCAATATCCGGGCCTATGGCTAATGGCCTACGATACACGTTGCCGTTTTCACTGAACGACCCTGCGGCGATCAATGTTTCACCCTCCACGTCCGCAATCGCGGCACCACTGATGATAGGGGACGCCTGTAATCTGTTGAGCTCACTGGCAGCCGTGAGCATATCACCCGAAGCGATGAGCCCTGCGGTCCGTGATGCGATGGCGCCCAGAAGTGCATCAGCATGCAGCGCCTGAGCCTCCGCTTCAAAGTGCGACTTTGACGTCAGCGTCAGACCCAGCGTTATTTGGGCAACTACAAGGACGCTGACGGCTGCAAGTAAGCCGACTTTTTGTCCCGTATCAAGACGCTTCAAAAAAATCAAAATCCTTCGCTCCCCTACTGCCATCGACTCAGAGTGAATGACTCTCTATTTATCAGCCGGCAGGTTATCATGAACGTCCGGATAACGACCCTGAAATACGCTTATGCACATCACCATTTTGGCGAGCCAGGGCAGGATGCCTCCACTGCCTAATATCAATGCGTTTATTAAAAGCCAGCACATTGATGTTGTCGAAAAAGTGGACTTACCTGTACCCACAACTCTGGCCGATTGCCGGTGCGCACAGCGTTGGTATTTGGAAGCGATCCCGACTGACTTAGATCTAAAAGTATGGCCTGATCTAGGTCTTGAGGACCATGTTGATGTAAATTTCCAGAGTGCGATGGATTCGATTGCCGATATCAAACTGGCGGTGTTTGATATGGATTCGACGCTGATTCAGTGTGAGGTGATTGATCAGCTAGCAGATCAAGCTGGTGTGGGAGCCGAAGTTTCAGCCATCACAGAGCAGGCGATGCGCGGAGAGTTGGATTTCAGTCAGAGCTTCGCCGAGCGACTCGGTTTGCTTAAAGGCTTAGACAGTGGCGTCGTGCAGCAGCTCGCCAATGAGCTGCCTCTTACCGATGGGGGTAAGGAGCTGATCTTGACGCTAAAGACTCGCGGCATAAAAACGGTGATTCTCTCCGGTGGCTTTGATGTGTTCGCAGAGCGTGTGGCCAGTGAGCTGGGCATGGACGATTACTACGCAAATAAGCTCCATACTCGCGCCGGTGCACTAACAGGCGAGGTAATTACGCCTATTGTTAACGCAGAATTTAAGGAGGCCAAATTGCGCGAGCTTGCATCGGGCATGGGTATTGATATGCGACAGACAATGGCGGTTGGCGATGGCGCCAATGACCTAAATATGCTCAATGCGGCGGGTATCGGCATTGCGTTTAGAGCAAAGCCCGCCGTGAGATTACGCGCACGCTACCGACTTCAAATGGTTGGACTTGACGGGGCTCTGCACCTGATTGGCAATCAAAACGACTAAGTTGACCGCTTAAAACCGACCAGCGCTGAGCTTTATTCGCCGATAGGTAGGCCACTGAGGTATCATTCCGGCCTTGGGAACGTCACGAGGTTTGGAGCCAATGCCTAATTTTTCTACTAACGAATTTAAGCCTGGGCTTAAGGTCATGATGGATAATGAACCGTGCTCTATTTTAGAGAACGAGTATGTGAAGCCAGGTAAGGGCCAAGCGTTTAATCGCGTCAAACTGAGAAATCTTCGCTCTGGGCGTGTTCTGGAAAAAACCTTTAAATCGGGCGATTCGTTAGAAGGCGCTGATGTGCTCGATATTGATCTCGAATACTCATACACCGATGGCGAGTTCTGGCACTTTATGGACCCGAATACTTTCGAGCAACACGCGGCAGATAAAGCGGCTATTGCTGACGCAGAGAAGTGGTTAAAAGAGCAAGAGAAATATGAGGTCACTCTTTTCAATGGTGCGCCTTTGGTGGTGACACCGCCCAACTTTATTGAATTGGAAATCACAGAGACCGACCCGGGTTTGAAAGGCGATACGGCCCAAGGTGGCAGTAAGCCCGCAACGCTCACCACCGGCGCTGTTGTTCGAGTGCCACTCTTTCTCTCCGAGGGTGAGATTATTCGTATCGATACGCGAAGCGGTGAATACGTGAGCCGTGCGAGCAAGACGTAAGTCACCTCGCTGACGGTGTCTGCATGGAAACCCAGTGCCAATGTAGCGCAGCTTCGGGCTCGCTCGGATCTACTGTCAGAAGTCAGAGCATTCTTTGCAGTGCGAGGCGTTATGGAAGTGGATACACCGGCGCTAGGACAGTACGCCATTACTGACCCCAACATCGAACTGTTTGAAGTTAGCATGGGCGACAGTTCGCGCTTTTTACAAAGCTCTCCTGAATATGCCATGAAGCGACTTCTTGCGTTTGGTTCCGGCGATATCTACCAGCTTGGAAAGGTCTTTCGCTCGGGTGAGCACGGGCGTAAGCACAATCCGGAATTCGCGATGCTGGAGTGGTATCGCACGCAATGGACGCATTATCGGCTCATGCGAGAGGTGGCGGATTTAATTTGCCCCATTTTGAACCTGGACAGTTGGCAAGTTTGGTCCATCGAGGCTCTTTTCGACCATTTCTGCCAGATCAATCCGCACGACGCTTCAATCGAGCAGTTGCAGGCTCGAGCTCTGGAGCTGGGAGTGGAGCCGGTTGGCGATCTTGAAAAACTGGATTACGTCGATTTACTGATGACGCATGTGGTCGAGCCGGGAATAACTGACTGGGGTTTAGTGTTTGTGACCGACTTCCTCATGGAGCAAGCGGCCTTGTCTCGGTTGATTGATCGCGGAGATAAAGTAGTAGCGGCTCGATTTGAAGCTTTTGTCGGCGGTGTGGAACTCGCCAACGGTTATTGGGAAGAATTAAATCCAGAGACGTTACGGCAGCGGTTTGAGTCCGACAACGCCGTGCGACGCCAGCGGGGGCAGGCCACGAGGGACATTGACCCGAGGTTTATGCACGCTATGAACGCGGGGCTGCCCGATTGTTCTGGTGTGGCTCTGGGTTTCGATCGACTGCTGATGCTCGCTCAAGGTCACACAGATATGTCGACAATACTGCCCTTTACTTGGAGCCAAGCCTAGTCCACCAGCGCGGGTGTATAGCGTGCAATGAACTCTGCGGGAGGGCGTTTAGGCTTACCTGTTGAGATTGCAATGCAAACAAAGCTTAGGCGTGCGCGCAACACGGTATCACCGGTGGCGACCGAACGTATCTGCATCTTCCGTTCCATTACCAGCTTTCGATTCCACGAGGTGATCCACGTCCCGACATCGAGTACATCGCCAAGTTGCGTTGCCCGTAGGTAATGATATTCGGCCTTGGTCAGGGCCATTGCCCGATCGAGTTCTCGGTAGGCGTCAGCGCCCAGGCCCAGATCCGTAGTATGCGCCCACGCGGCCTGGTTACACCAATTTACGTACTGGGTATTGTTGGTGTGCTCGAGCGCATCGATGTGTTCGGGGAGCACTGTCACCTGATGAATATAGGGTGAGGCGTGATCCCAACTCATGCCGAGCTAGTTGCGGCTTCAGCGGGCTTCTGTTGGAACATGAGATACCCAAAGGCGATGGCGATTAACGGACAGGCAATATTAAAAATGGCATAAGGCGCGTACTCAAATGTGGCAACGCCCAACGTGGCTGCCATGTAAGCTCCGCAGGTATTCCAGGGGATGAGTGCGGATGTCATGGTCGCAGAATCCTCCAATGTGCGAGAAAGATTTTCACGACTTAGCCTAAAGTCATCGTAGGTACTGCTAAATAAGCGCCCTGGAAGGGCAATGGCAAGAAACTGGTCGGCGGCGAGAATATTGGTAACGAAACCACCAGTGACAGTAGCGAGAACAAGGTCGCCTGTTGATTTTACTGCTTTGAGTACGGCGTCAAGAATTTGCTTGAGAATGCCTGTGCGCTCCAGTACCCCGCCAAACGCAAGCGCACTCAGAATGAGCCAGACCGTGTTCAACATGCTCGCGATGCCCCCCTTACTGATGAGGCGATTGAGTTCTTCGTTGCTTGTCGTGCCCTCAAAACCCGCAAATAAGGTTCTCCAGAGGCCCTCAATTAGCGGGACGGTTGCATCAGGGTTTGCGTTAAGTGCGAACTTTTCTACCACCGCTGTTTGCAAAGTGACTGCGGTCAGAACGCCCGCAAGGGTTGCCAGCATAATTGCTGGATAGGCGGGCACACGCCACCAAATCAGTCCGAGCATAACCACCAAAGGAATGAGTACGCCAACGCCGACATTAAATTCAGCGCTTATCGCAGACCTGAGTTCTGCGATCTGTTCCGGCGCTGTGGCGGCACCTGAATCAATCATGAAAAAGAATATCAGTGCTAGGCAAAAAGCGGGTACGGTGGTCCATAGCATATGGCGAATATGTGCGAATAGATCAACGTTGGTGCAGGCAGCGGCGAGGTTTGTTGTATCCGACAGTGGTGACAGTTTGTCGCCAAAATAAGCGCCGCTAATAATGGCACCCGCGGCCATTGCGGGGGATAAACCGTAGCTGTCAGCAATGCCGATAAGGCCAATACCCAATGTGCCGGCGACCGTCCATGAACTGCCGATGCTGATTGAGGCTAATGCACAGATAATAGCGGCAGCGGCAAAAAATATGCTGGGATTGAGAATGGACACGCCGTAATAGATCATTGCAGGAACGGTGCCGGCTACCATCCAGCTGCCAATCAACCCACCGACGGCCAGCAAAATCAGTATAGGTCCCAGGCCAACTCTGATCCCTGCCACCATACTGTCTTGGACTTCGGCCCACGTTAGGCCTCGATACATGCCCACTAGACCTGCTGCCGCCGAGGCGATGAGAAGCGCTACCTGATTGGGGCCATAGGAGGCATCTGCTCCGAAAAGCTGAACTGCTGAGAAAAGCAGGACAACGAGGAGAATGATCGGGGACAGAGATAACAGCATAATTTAAAGGGGCCTGTAATACGGTTTTGCCATGGTTATTTGATAGGTCCCGATAATACGTTCACGAAAGCCGCCTTCACAGTAACTTAGGTAAAAGCGCCACATCCGAATGAATTTTTCATCAAACCCAAGTGACTTAACCGCATCCAGCTCTGCCATAAAAGCCTCGTGCCAATGCTTGAGCGTCTTAGCATAGTCGATTGCTATATCCCTAAGGTCAATGATTTGCATATCGGTCGTGCGTGTCAGTGCCCCGCTTATGATATTGAGTGATGGGAGACAGCCACCCGGGAAAATATAACGCTTGATGAAATCGACCGACTTTCGGTAATCCTCATATCGCTGCTCATTAATTGTAATGGCCTGAATGACGGCTTTACCGTCGGGCTTAAGCAAGCTGCTGACGCGGCCAAAGTAGGTGTCAAAATACTCGTGACCCACAGCTTCAATCATTTCGATGGAGACCAATTTGTCGAATTGACCCGATAGATTTCGATAGTCTTCAAACAGCAGAGTGACTTTGTCTTGCAATCCTCTGCGTTCTACTTCAGCTCGAGCATAGTCGAGTTGCTCTTTGGAAATGGTTGTTGTGGTGACATTACAGCCGTAATTTTCTGCAGCGTAAATCGCCATACCGCCCCAGCCAGTGCCGATCTCGACCAAGTGGTCCGTTGGCTTCAATTCGAGGTCTTCGCAAATAAGCTTCAGCTTATGTTGCGAGGCTTCCGCCAGATTGTCGCTGCCCTTCGGATATACCGCCGACGAATACATTAATGAGGGATCTAGGAATAGCGAGAAAAATTCGTTTCCCAAATCATAATGCGCCGCTATGTTCTCGCGGGAGCCACTGACCGAGTTTTTTCGCGCAGCGTGCGCAAGCTTAACTCCCGCTTTAATGAACCAGTTCTGTTTGTGTTTCATTGCCTCAAGAATGGGTATGTTGGCACTGAAGACCCGTGTGACGTCGGTTAACTGCTCGGTTGACCAATCTCCATCAATGTATGCCTCAGCGGCTCCCATCGTACCGCCCGTCAGAATGCGAGAATAAGCGCGTTGTTCATGAATAACGACAGTGGCACTGGGTGCTATGGACACGTCTCCTCCGCCAAAGCGGTGCGTCGTATCCCCATCCTGAATCACAAGTTCGCCATGACGCAGTTGATTGAATAATTTAAATACCAATCGTTTTGCTAATGCCGTGCTCCGCCATGATTTGACTGAGGGCAGTTTGGCTATTTGCTTTACATCTACCTGGCCTGTTGTCATCAGACACTCCTATCTAATGAGTCGGATTATTTTTTGGGTGAGAAAATAAGGGCACGCGCCTTAAAAACAGAAGGGCGGCTTGCCAGTAGATTCCCAGGGTAACTTTAGCTGTTTCAAAAGGGTAACGAACGAGAAGTGACAGCCCCGTAAATCGGTTAACGGGAAGCCGTTTGAGTGTCAGTGACGCATGGAAGACACGTTCACCCTGCTCCAAATTGGTTAGTTTGATGGCAAGCGACTCTCCGGGAGTGGTCGATAGCCACCGGTACCGCTGCTGCATACCGTGAAAGGGCGAGACGTGGAGCTCTTTTTTGAACTCGGTCTGACATAGCGTCTTCGAGTTATCCGTCTCGAGAACATAGCTATGGCGCTCACCCCACGGTGTATTGGTCACCTCTACCACGATGAAATCGAGAGCGCCCTGCGACGCGCCTTTACAGAAGTAGCAGGCAATAGGATTGTTTTGTAGACCGAAATAACGCCAATTTGCTAGAAGAAAGATCTGGCCGTCAAACTGCTGCTCTGTCTCTTCAAAAATGCGCTTTTTGACTGCTTCTGAAACGGATTGACGGTAGTCACCGATGAAGTCGCTACGCACGAATCTGGCTAGGCCCCAGCGACCGGCGCTCCACAATGGCGCCCTGTCGGTAAGCGAGCTTAGGTCATCCACATCGACAAAAGGCATGAACACTGGGTAACTAAACCGATGGTGTTTCGGGGTCATACGAACATGAGCCAATCTGCCGACGTAGAATGCGGTATTCACTGTTCCGCTCGCTTTTTAATAATCGCATCGGCGACCCGGTTGCCACTGAAGAGACCATCCTCATGAAAACCATTTCGCCAGTAGGCACCACAGAACCAGGTGCTTCGCGGACCATTGATCTCTTTCCATCGAGCTTGTGAGGCCATTCCTTTAACCGTGAACTGGGGGTGCGCATATCGGTATTCGCCCAATATGGTGGAGGGATCTATGGCCTGTGTATCGTTGAGTGTGACGCAAAAGGTCTCTGGCGATGAGATGCCCTGAAGAATATTCATGTTGTAGGTCAGTGTTGCACGACAGTCAGATTCGCGAAGCCGATAGTTCCAACTAGACCAAGCTAGCTGTCGCTGTGGCAGCACTCGGCTATCTGTGTGCAGCACGACGTCGTTCTCAGTATAGGGCAGTTCGGATAGTATTTGCCGTTCTGAATCGTCCATGTCTGACAACATTGCAATGGCTTGATCGGCATGCGATGCAATGACGATGTCATCAAAAGTGAGCTCTTCTCCTTGAGCTGTCCGGAGCTTTGGACGCTGTTGAGGTTCACGGGCGACGGCGACGATCTGGCAGGCTGTGCGGATATCATTTTCAAAGGGCGCGCAAAGTGGCTTTAGGTAGCTTTTACTGCCTCCCTCCAAGACCCGCCACTGAGGTCTATTCTTGACCTGAAGCAATCCATGGTTTTTGAAAAATCGCACAAAAAATTCGGCCGGAAAATTGAGGCTTTCCTCGAAGTTGGCAGACCAGATCGCGGATGCCATGCTTACCAGGTAGTGTCTTCGGAAAAACGCACTGAATTGATGTCGCTCAAGGTATTCTTCAAGCGTTTCACCATCACTCAGTCGGCCCGCCTCTAAGTCCTCGACTGCAACTTTGTTGAAGCGCAGGATCTCACGAACCATACCGATGAATTTGGGTGACACCAAATTACGCCGCTGAGCGAAAAGCGTGTTGAGGTTATTGCCCGCATACTCGAGGCCTGAACGATCGTCTGAAACAGAGAATCCCATTGAGGTAGGCCGGTTTGCGACGCCTAGCTCATCCATTAGCGAGATGAATTCTGGATAGGTCCAGTCGTTGTAAACAATAAATCCAGTGTCGATAGCGTAATCACCACTTGCAACCGAGACAGACTTGGTTGCTGTGTGGCCACCAATCAAGTCTGACGCCTCGAATACAGTGACTGATTCACCGGACTGAGCAAGCCGATAAGCGCACCCAAGACCTGAGATGCCGGTACCAATAATGGCTGTGCTCATTTATTACCTCGAAACAACGATGACGACCCATTTTGGCAATTATGCTGAAAATCACCAAAGTGTCATCTTTAATATACACATTAAGGTGTCAAGTTTGTTGGATTTGTGTATTCTAAGAAACGATACGCTCAAAGGAGAGTGCTAGATGGTAGACAAGCAGGGAGAAGGCGCACGCGGTCAACCGGCGGTCTCTGCATGGTCGGTACCACAGGGGCGCCGAACTGATGAGTGGAGCCAGTGTGTTGTGCGAATCGCAGAGTTCCGAGACCGAGCGTCGTTCGCGAGGTTCTTCGCGCATTTTGCACCTCTCATTAAGGCGTTCGCTTTGTCCGGATCGTCGCTTTCTGCTGCACATGCAGATGAGCTCGTTCAGGAGGTCATGCTAAAAGTGTGGCAAAAAGCCGCTGGATTTAATCCCGAAAAAGCGGCAGCGAGTACGTGGGTGTACACCATTGCTCGTAACTGTCGAACCGACATGTTCAGACGTTTGCAAAAGTTCGATACGCAACTTGAGGCCGAGGATGTCGGATTCGAGCTAGAGGGCCACGAGCCGACAACTGCACTGCATGCGTCGCGGGGGGCGGTCCGTGTCCGTGAGTTGCTCAAGGAGCTGCCTCAGGATCAAGCTCAGATATTGGCGAAGGTATACATGGAAGGGAAGTCTCACTCGGAGACCGCGGCTGAGTTAGGTCTGCCGTTAGGTACCGTTAAGTCTCGAGTGCGCCTCGCCATACAAAAATTACAAGTTTTCATGGATGCGGGTACAGAGGAGTGATCCGTATAGTTTAAAAAATGGGTATTAGTTTGCATAAGTAAGTGAAGCCTGTGTTTACGCTGAACCGACGATTACAGTCGGTCGTAACGCATACACGCTTTGCGGAGTTGACTAATAGTTTGGGCAGGGTTAAAAGATTGTAATGGTTAAGCATCATCCAGATTCAAGTACGTTAGCGGAGTTCGCAGCCAGCGCGTTGCCACCCGCACAAAGTGTTGTCGTGTCGACGCACTTAGATTTTTGTGGCGCCTGTCAACATGACCTGGCACAGCTCGAGAGTCTTGGCGCAGCCATGTTTGAGGATGTCAGTCCAGTCGATGTCGACCCCCGAGTGCTTGATAACGTTCTCGCGCGCCTCGAAGATGTCGAAGACGATCGTGCTGTTAACGACGCCAGCTCATCGACAATGGCATGGACTGTAAAACAAATCCGAAAAGGTAATCTCGAGCAGCTTCAGTGGAGAAAGGTGACGCGCTCTCTGAAAATCGCGGATTTGGGCGAGATTGATGGTGCTGCCGAATTCTCGCTTTACCATATTGCCGAGGGCGGCAGCATTCCACAGCACAACCATTCGGGTGCCGAGATGACATTGGTACTGCAGGGTGGCTTTAGTGATGAAAACGCCGAGTATCATGCGGGCGATTTTGTGATTAGAGAGGCGGGTGATGTTCACGCGCCTACTGCGCTTCCAGGCAGTGATTGCATCTGTATTGCTGTGCTTGAGTCGCCGCTTCGATTTACGCGTTGGCACCATCGCTGGTTGAGTCCACTGCTGCAGCTGCGGGCTGGCTAGGCTTTTCACACAAGCGACTTCTGCCGTGTAGCCCCGACGCTGACGTCTCCTGCGCTCACACCCAACTCGTCCTGTTTAGTACCCAGATTTTCAATCGCTATGTGCGTTATTGTGGATTTTTGTCGCGTTAAGAAGGGCGCAATGAGATCCTCTCGACATCATTAGACGTACAACCCCAAAACTTTAAGAAGCGAGCATTATCCATGCGTATTGTTATTCCTCGCGAGTCGAATGCCGGCGAGCGACGCACGTCCGCAACTCCGGAAACCGTCAAAAAAATGATCCGCCTCGGCGCAGAGGTCGCTATTGAATCTGGTGCTGGTGCAGCGGTTGGGTTCGAGGACAGCGTCTATTCTGATCTGGGTGCTGAAATTGTGACCGATCGAGCGGCGCTTTTTGGGTCCGCCGACATGGTGTTGAGACTCCGAAAGCCCGAGCCAGATGAGATCGACATGATGAAATCGGGCTGTATCCATGTGTCTTACTTGGATCCATTTAACGAGCGTGAACTGATCGCAGCACTTGCGGCAAAAGGTATCACCGCCGTGAGTATGGAAATGATCCCCCGATCGACCAGAAGCCAAAAGATGGATGCCCTAAGCTCTCAGGCCAACCTCGCGGGTTACGTGGCAGTGACGCTAGCCGCCGCGCATCTACCGAGTATTTTTCCGATGTTGATGACTCCAGCTGGGACACTAAAGCCCTCAAAGGTCTTTATCATCGGCGCCGGTGTAGCGGGTTTGCAAGCGATCGCAACCGCTAAGCGCCTGGGCGCGCGCGTCACAGCGTTTGATACGCGGCCCGTCGTGGCAGAGCAGGTTCAGTCGCTTGGCGGTAAGTTTTTGGAAATTGATCTTGGCGACACCGGTCAAACTGCTGATGGCTATGCGAAAGAGCTTACGCCCGAGCAGGTAGAAATCCAGCGTCAGGCCCAAAAAGATGTTATTGCCGACTCGGACGTTGTCATCACGACGGCGCAGGTATTTGGACGGAAGCCCCCTGTCTTGGTGACGAGTGACATGGTTGAGGGTATGGCTCCGGGTTCAGTTATCGTGGATATGGCGGCTGAGACGGGTGGCAATGTTGAGGGGTCGGTACCCAATGAGGTCGTCGTTGTAAATGGTGTGACAATCGTAGGCACGGCGAACCTCGCTAACGAGGTCGCAAGGGATGCATCTCAGATGTATGCAAATAACCTGTTTAATCTGGTTGAGGACACTTGGGATACAGATGCAAAAACATTCGTTCTCGATATGGAGAACGATATTTTGCCAGGCTGTGTGATCACGCACGGTGGAGAGGTGGTTCACCCCACCATTAAGAACCTAATGGAAGGGGAAGGATAAGATGGATGTTTTTTCATATCTGTTATTTATTTTGATGCTCTCGGTTTTTCTGGGCTTTGAGCTGATCAATAAAGTGCCCGCGACGTTACATACACCGTTGATGTCGGGCGCCAATGCCATCTCAGGTATTACCGTCGTTGGTGCCGTGGCTCTCGCGGGTAGTGGTAACGCAGATCTGGCCCAATGGTTCGGTGCCGGTGCGGTTGCACTTGCCAGTATCAATGTCGTGGGCGGTTACATGGTGACCGATCGCATGCTCGGCTTCTTCAAAAAGAAGGAGGGTTAAGCGATGAATATTGAACTGTTTATCCAGCTCGGATATGTCGTGGCTGCCGGTCTGTTTATTTTCGGATTGAAGATGTTGGGCTCTCCGGATACAGCGCGCAGAGGTAATGGCATTTCAGCTATCGGTATGTTGGTGGCAATCGTTGCAGCGCTGCTCGATCAAGGCATCGTTCAGTATGAATTTATACTCGGCGGCATGATTGTAGGCGGTGCAATAGGCGCGATAGCCGCTCGCACAGTAGCAATGACGTCAATGCCCGAAATGGTTGCCTTGTTTAACGGTGTTGGCGGTGCCGCCTCAGGGTTAGTCGGTATTGCCGCATTGTCCATTGCTGACAGCAGCTTTACTTACATCACCATTATTTTGTCGATCCTTATCGGCGGTGTGACGTTCACGGGCTCCCTAGTGGCCTACGGTAAGTTGTCAGAAACAATCGGCAGCGGCGCATTGACCTTTTCTGGTCAGAAGTTTGTAAATGCGCTCATCGTAATTGGTATTGTGGCCAGTGCCGTTATGTTCGTGATGGACCCAAGTAATACGAATATGCTCTACACGGTAGTTGGCTTGTCGCTCGTGTTTGGCATCATGGTCGTCATTCCGATCGGTGGCGCCGATATGCCAGTCGTGATTTCACTGCTGAACTCCTACTCGGGTCTTGCAGCTTGCGCTGCCGGTTTTGCGGTCGATAACAATGTACTTATTGTCGCCGGCTCTCTCGTCGGTGCGTCTGGCATTATCCTCACTCAGATCATGTGCAAGGCGATGAATCGGTCGCTAAGTAATGTGTTGTTTTCCGGCTTTGCCAGTGTCTCGACCACGGTTACTGAGGTGGAAGGTGAGATTAAACCTATCTCGGTAGAGGACGCTTACTACGTTCTGGAAGCTGCCACTAATGTTGCCATTATTCCCGGCTATGGTATGGCGGTCGCGCAGGCCCAGCACGTGGTGAAAGAGCTGATGGAGTTGCTTGAAGCGAATGGCTGTGAGGTGAACTATGGTATTCACCCGGTAGCCGGTCGAATGCCCGGTCACATGAATGTTCTGTTAGCCGAGGCTGACGTCCCTTATGACCAGCTCCTAGAAATGGACGATATCAATCCTCGAATGGAAACAGTCGACGTTGCTATCGTGATCGGTGCCAATGATGTGGTGAATCCAGCGGCCCGAGAGGTTGAGTCTTCCCCTATTTACGGCATGCCCGTCATCAACGTGGCTGATGCGAGAACCGTCTTTGTGTTGAAGCGCTCCATGGCGTCCGGTTTTGCAGGAATTGAAAATCCACTCTTTTATAAAGACAACGCCCGCATGCTATTTGGTGACGCCAAAGAGTCGATTGGGGGCTTGGTCAGAGAGTTTTCTTGATGTCATGAAACAGGTCCGACATCTTTTTAGGCGCCGTCTTCGGCGCCTTTTTTTTGCCTAAAATTCCTGTTTCACCCAGAATCCTCGTGCCGTTAGTGCCGTTAGTGCCGTTAGTGCCGTTAGTGCCGTTAGTGCCGTTAGTGCCTCTAGTGATCCGGATGTAGATTTTTGGCCGGCAAACACTGCGTCTAGCACATAACGGCATTCGCACCGGGGATTCAGCAACACCACCCACTAAACGTAAAAGACTGAGCCATGTTTGACGACTGCTCGCCACAGCCTATCCCTAGTTACTATTTGCTACTGACAAAGCGATGCTGCCTCTAGGGATGCTGTCTCTAGAATTGTGTCGCGGATTGACTGCGCAGGGGAATGTCAGCCACGTCATAGTGAGTCTGCTCGGCGGACAAAAGCCTGGTGCGCCATCGCTGTGTGGATAATAGCTTGGTGAACAATAGACGGACGCTAAGCTGCCAGTCAGGCAGCATCCGGCGCGGCATTGTCTTCCTCTGGCGTGATGCTATCGGCCTCTTTAAATTGCATGCTCGCTAAACGCTGATAGAGATGACAACGCGCAAGCAATTCAGAGTGTGTTCCGATGTCAACGACCGAACCGCCATCTATGACCGCTATTGCATCCGCATTGATAATCGTCGATAGCCGGTGAGCAATAATAATAGTCGTTCGTCCCCGAGTCAGTTCTTCGAGGGCCAGCTGAACGTAGTGCTCGCTCTCGGTATCAAGTGCGCTCGTGGCCTCATCGAGGAGAAGGATTTCTGGATTTTTTAAGATGGCGCGGGCAAGCGCGATGCGCTGACGCTGACCGCCCGACAGTTGAACGCCTTGAGCGCCAATCTCACTTTGATACCCATCAGGCAGTCTTCCAATGAACTCAGTTGCATAGGCAGCTTCGGCAGCAGCCTCGATGTCGTGTTGACTGGCATCGGGATTGCCATAGCCAATGTTGTAAGCAATGTCCCCTGAAAACAGGATGGGCGCCTGCGGTACCAGTGCCGTTTTAGCCCGCCATTCCTGTAGTGGGAAGTCGGCAAGAGGGACACTACCGTAGGTGAGTGCGCCGCCGCTAGGGTCATGAAAGCGCTGCAGCAATTCAAATATAGTCGATTTGCCTGCACCGGAGGGACCCACTAGGGCCAGTGTTTTCCCCGGTGTTATTCTCAGATTGAAGTGCTCTAGCGCTGGAGTTAGGGGTCTCGACGGATAGGTAAATAGTAGATCCTTTGCCTCTAATATCTGACCATCCGCGATAGATGCCGCACCTGTGTCGACGATATCACTGTTTTGATGAAGTAGTTCGACAAGTCGCTCTGCAGCCCCGGCGGCGCGTTGCAAGTCACCCCAAACCTCTGACAAAGTAGCAAAAGCCGTACCGAGCATGACGGCATAAAATACAAAGGCGCCGAGGTCCCCCCCGCTCATTCGCCCCGCAATGACGTCTTGTCCCCCCGTCCACAACATTCCTACCATGCCACCGAGAAAGAGGAAAATAGCGCAGGCCATCAGCCAAGCGCGCTGTTGTATCCGCTTCTTCGCGATATCGAATGCGATGCCCACGTCGCGTTCAAAGACATCACGCTCCATAGACTCTCGCTGAAAACTTTGCACAATCTTTATTGATTGCAGCACTTCTCCGGCACGCGTGCCCACATTCGCGATACTGGTCTGACTTCTGGTCGACAGGGCTCTTACCCGACGCCCTAGATAGAGAACGGGCAGCAGTGTAAGCGGAACCCCAATGAGCATGATGAGCGTGAGTTTTATATTCGTCAGTGACATCAGGATTAATGCCCCAACCAGGGTTAAGGCATTTCTAGCTGCCAGACTCACAGAGGAGCCAATCAGCGTTTGCAGGAGTGTTGTGTCGGTCGTGATACGCGACATGATCTCCCCGGCGTGATTCTTTTCGTAAAACCCCGGGTGAACGGTTAGCAAATTGTTGAAGACGTCTCGTCGCAAATCAGCGCTCACCCGCTCGCCCAGCCACGACACCATATAAAAACGGACAAACGAGCCACAGGCCATGGCGAAGCCTACAGCGACCATGAAGAGTACAGCTCGACGCAGACCCTCCTCGCTCTGATTTGAAAAGCCCTGATCGATGAGTACTTGAATCCCATAACCTAAAGACAATTGCGTCATGGCAGTAAAGACGAGAGCCGCGCTGGCAATGATAAGACGCGATTTGTGTGGCCACAGAAAGCCTAGTAGCTCTCTGAGGGGTCGCAATGATTTGGATTGCGGCGAGTCGGTTGCCGGCGCTGTAGGCGTTGCTTCACTCATCGTCTAAGTTACCTCGGGAGAGCACACGGCCCATAATGAGCCCCACTTCAAATAAGAGCCACATGGGTAAGGCGAGTAGGGTTTGTGAGATCACGTCAGGCGGCGTCAATAACATGCCCATGACAAAGCAACCAACAATAACGTAAGAGCGATTGTTTGCCAGCTGATCTGCTGTAACGACGCCGCTGAGTATTAAAATAACTGCGGCGACCGGGACTTCGAAAGCGAGACCAAAGGCAAAGAAGAGTTTGAGTACAAAATCCAGGTATCGATTGATATCGGTCATTACCGCAATATCGCCCGGGCCGACCGTTGTAAAAAAGCCGAAGAGCAGAGGAAAAACGACATAGTAAGCGAACGCGACGCCCCCGTAGAAGAGCACTACGCTGGATGCTAAAAGCGGCACCGCTATCCGTCTCTCTGATTTATACAAGCCCGGGGCAATAAAGCCCCAAACTTGCGCAAGTATCACGGGCATGGCAACAAACACAGCTAATACAAGTGACAATTTAAATGGTGTGAGGAAGGGCGATGTTACCTCCGTTGCGATCATGGAAGATCCCTCTGGCAGGAGTGCTCTGAGCGGTTCCGACACGTAGGTGTACAGGTGGTTAGCAAACGGAAATAGTCCGGCAAAGGCGAGGGCTACGGCGATAATTGCGTTACGAAATCTATCTCTTAACTCACGCAAATGTGCAACCAGAGGCATAGGCTCATCAGCACTCACCGCAGCTAGACTCCTTTGTGCCGATCATCGTCATCCTCGACCATGTCGTCTTGCGGACCGGCCCCATCGGTGACATGTTCGGGTTTGATCGACGTTACTCCGTCACCGTTCTCAGGCCCATCGATGGCCAGTGCACTGCTGATATCGGCAAAATCTTGCACTTCCTCACGACTCTCCTTTAAGGCACGCATCACCTCTTCATTGTGGAGTTCGCGACTGACATCAGACTTAATTTCGTCAAAGCCACGACGAATACGACCGAGCCATAGTGAAATGGATCGGATCGCACTTGGAAGTCTATCGGGGCCTACCACGAACAGGGCTACGGCACTGATGACTAAGAGTTCAGCAAAGCCAATATCAAGCATGATGATGGAGACCCGTTACGGATCTTCTTTGTTGTCCTCTGTCTTGTCGATCTTGGCTGAATCACTGTCATTACGCTTCATACCCTCTCGAAAATGCGTAATGGCGCTACCCAGATCTTTTGCTGCACCCGGTAGCCTCTTGGTACCGAAAACTAAAACTACAATGGCTAAAATGATGAGCAGTTGCCAAATTCCAATGCCGCTAAATCCCATAGTTGTTCACCGTTGTTTAGACACCTGTGCTGTGCCTTTGAGCCTTACGAATGGTTGCGTGATGCCTTTTCCTCTAAGCCGGATATTCCCTGCCGCGAGGCTAGCGTCTCTAGAACTGCATTATGACTGATACCGAGGCGATCGAGCATGACCAGTGTGTGAAATACGAGATCGGCCACCTCATTGATCACCTCAACTCTATGCTTATCAGAGTCTGCGGCATTTTTTGCCGCTAAAATAACTTCAATAGCCTCTTCGCCCACCTTCTCTAGCATTTTATCTAAACCAGCTGCGTTTAAACTAGCGACATAAGACGTGTCAGGATCCGCTTTTTTCCGCGTCTCGATGACAGAGGCGATGGCGTTCAAGACGTCACTCATAATCCCTGGCTCTCTTGTGTTGCTAACGTCCATTGTCCATCGCGCGGCTCATAAAAAAAGCAGTGTCGCCGACCAGTATGACAAGCACCATCACCACGCTGATTCACTTTTAATAACAATGTATCGCCATCGCAGTCGAGCCGCAGTTCAATCAATTCCTGGACGTTGCCCGAGGTTTCGCCTTTACGCCAGAGCTGTTTACGTGATCGAGACCAATAGACGGCGCGCTTTTCTTCAATGGTTAGCCGCAGCGCTTCGTCGTTCATCCATGCCATCATCAACACCTCGCCAGTGTGAGCGTCTTGAGCGATAGCGGGTATCAGACCGTCTGCGTTCCAGTTCGGACGCATGCTGTTGGGTGTCTGACTATGTCGAGTGTGGTTCATCCTGCGAGTATGCCACGCTCGTCAACTCTGATCACTGACGCAGGCGAATTAGTCCCAACAGAACGAGGCACAGTCCGGCAATGGGATACCAATGACTTTGCAGATTAGCGACTAGGGTTATCACAAGCGTCGCTACACCCGATCCAATCCAGTAATGGGAATCCCGGGCGTGCGCTTCCTTTCTGTGAGGCTCATTTAATATTCGCTTTTGCACTGCGAGGAACTGGGGTAAGACCTCTGGCAACTGCGAGGCATGGTGGATAAAGGCGGGTGCGTCGCGCTGCAGCTGTCTGACGACATTGCGAGGACTGTACTGTCGTTTAAGCCAGTCCTCGAGAAAGGGTTTTGCCGTCTCCCAAAGATTGAGTTCCGGATACAGCTGTCGTCCCAAGCCTTCGATATTAAGGAGCGTTTTCTGCAACAACACGAGCTGCGGTTGAATTTTCATGTCAAAGCTTGATGCTGCGCGGAAAAGATTTACCAGCATATGTCCCAAAGAAATTTGGTTCAGTGGTCTATCGAAGATCGGTTCGCATAACATTCGTATGGTTGATTCGAAATCTTGAACCCGGGTAGAGGGCGGTACCCAACCACTTTCGATGTGTAACTCGGCGACCAATCGGTAATTGCGCTGCAAAATCGCAAGCAAATTGCGGGCAACATAGTACTGATCTTCTCTTGAGAGCTGCCCCACGATGGCGCAATCGACCGCGATGTAAGTGGGTGATTGTGGTGTGGTGATGTCGACAAAAATATTGCCTGGATGCATATCGGCGTGAAAAAAGCAGTCATCAAAGACCTGCGAGAAAAATATCTCTACGCCTCGCTCAGCGAGGAGCTTCATGTCCACCTTAGCGTTATTCAGTGCTGTAATGTCTCTAATGGGAACGCCAGAGATTCGCTCTGACACCATGACGCGTGGCGTACTGTAATCCCAGAAAATCGTTGGAATGAAGACCAGCTTGCGCTGTGCTGTGTTCTTTTTTAGCAAAGAGGCGTTTGCGGCTTCTCTGCGTAAGTCGAGTTCCGTTGATATTGTGAGCTCGTAATCCGCGACAACCTCGGGGAGCCGCAATCGCTTAAAATCGTCCGAAAGCCGATCTATTAATGCCGCAATACGCTTTAATAATCGGATATCGGCGGCTATTTTTGTGCCGATTTCAGGTCGCAATACTTTGACGACAGCAGCCTCGCCGTCAGGCAGTGTAACCGCATGAACCTGAGCAACCGATGCAGCTGCGAGGGGTTCAGTCTCAAATGATGCAAACGCCTCGTTAACAGGTTTAGCGAGCTCTCGCTCGATAATATCTATCGCAGTTGCCGATGCGAAGGGGGCGACTTCGTCCTGTAAGCGTGCAAGGTCGTCTGCTATATCGTCTGGGAGCAGATCGCGTCGTGTCGACAGCAACTGCCCAAACTTAATTGATACAGGCCCCAGTGACTCTAGTGCACGACGCAGCCTCTCGCCCCGCGGTGCATCATCACTGCGCTCACTCGAACCGAGCAACCATCGCAACAGCTCGCCCTTAGCCGAGCCCTTGGGAAGCAGGGCGCCCAATCGGTAGGCTCTCGCTGTTAGGATAAATTGAAGGGCACGCCTCATTTAACAGTCTCGACTAACGTACTCACTCGCTTTTTGAGTCGCGTGAGTCGTGACTCTACTCTGTCCGCGCGCAGCACCAAATCGTCTATGTCAGAGAAAAATGCATCAAGCTCCCCTGCAGATGGCGATAGGCGTCCCTCCTCCAGGATAAATTCGCTGAGCTGTCTCTTGACCCGACGATGGGTCGACTTGGTACCGTGGACAATGGCTCGGACAATATTTGCTATCTGATGCCCTAGTAATGGGCCAAGAGCATCGACAAGAGGTGCTTCCCAGTCGACGTCAAGATCGCTAATAACGCGCTGCACTTGGAGGAGTGCTGCTGTGTCACCACTTATTTTTATATCGCCGTTGATAAGTGCTGCAGCTGGGTCTGCCGCTGTTGCTAGTTTCCCAAAATCGCGCCACGTCGCTTCAATCGCGACGGTCGGTTTGGTCTCGCGATAACTGGCGAGCTTGACCATGCCCGCCGCATCAATAAAAGCGAAGATCGAGATTGTGGGTTCGGTGCAATGAATGGCTACATCAAGCGGATGAAGTCCTTGTAACTGTGTTGCTGTGCCTGGCGATAGCCGAACAGCCCGCTCAATAGCGAGCTCGACAGCGCGGCAAATGCCCGTAATGACAGCGGGATCGTGCTGCATAAGGTCTAGCCCTTTATGCCTCTGTGAACGGCGACAATGCCACCGGTCATGTTGTGATAGCGACAGTCTACGAAGCCTGCATCTTCAACCATATCAAGGAGCGTATCTTGGTCGGGATGCTTGCGTATGGATTCCGCAAGGTATCGATAGCTGTCGGCGTCATCGGCAATCAGTTTGCCCATAATGGGGAGGGCCGCAAATGAGTAGGCATCGTAGATCTTGGAGAGCAGGGGCGAGGTTGGCTTGGAAAACTCCAGTACAAGTAGCCGACCACCTGGTTTTAAGACACGGTGCATGGATCGCAGTGCTGTGTCTTTATCGGTTACATTTCTGAGCCCAAACGCGATGGTGATGCAGTCGATACTGTTGTCCTCAAAGGGCAGAAATTGTGCATCAGCTTGAACCACACTGATGTTATTAAGTGCGCCTTTGTCGATAAGACGATCCCGACCGACCGACAGCATCGCAGCATTAATATCTGCGAGAATGACATTGCCGTCATTGCCAACCAGTTTAGAAAACTTAGCAGCGAGATCGCCTGTGCCGCCAGCTATGTCGAGTACAGTCTGACCAGATCGCACCGCACTGAGTTCAATTGTAAAACGCTTCCAAAGCCGATGTAGGCCGCCCGACATGAGATCATTCATGACATCATATTGATCGGCAACAGAATCAAACACCTCGCGGACGCGCCCGGCCTTTTCCCCTTTTTTGACTTGCTCAAATCCAAAGTCAGTTGTCTCGTCACTCTGGTTGTCTTGTGTGTTCATAGCAGTTTCCTAATTTGGACAGACGCGTGTTAGCCGACGATGTTTACGATCTCTGTGTTGGGGTCCCGCGAGGCCGATGCCTGTGCCAACCGATCTAGATAGCTCATCCAGAGGGAGTCTTGGTTCATAACTAAGTGCGCTAAATACGTCCAAGTGTACAGTCCGGAGCTGTGCCCGTCGTCAAAAGTCAGTTGCACCGCATAGTGACCTACCGGTTGGATGTCCGTAATACCTACATTGAGCTTTCCGGTTTGAAGCACTTCCTGCCCGGGTCCATGCCCTTGTACTTCTGCCGAGGGCGACAGCACTCTTAGCAGTTCGGCAGAGAGTTGTTTGGGGGCCTCATTCGGAAATACGAGGGTTAGTGTGCGTTTACTTGGACTGTAGCTAATCGAGTCTGGCGGGCCACCCTTCATCTCATCGTCCTCATTTTACTGAGCCCGCTTGAGCAGCAGCGTGTCGATATCAGACTGTGCAGTCAGACTTCTGGCCTTGGCCATCTTAGACCTACTTTGAAAGGGCCCAATATAAACTCGGTGCCAGATGCCGGTATCGGTCTTCATCTCCTCAATCTTGGATTCGAGTCCAAGGAGGGCTAGCTCGCCGCGGCGTTTATCGGCGTCCTCCGTAGCACGGAATGAACCGGCTTGAAGCACATACTGTGTGTACATAGATGTACGCGCATCGGCAGTGCTTGACGAATCAATTTGGAACGACTCATCTTCAAGAGTAGAAAAAAAGGTGAAGCTTGGCTGTGGTGACGACTCTACTGTGGCCGAGGCTTGTGACGACATAGCTGACGGCAGGGCGTTTGGATTGATGCCGGTAATAACACCGAGGCTGGCGACGGCACCCGTCACGACACCAACCAGAAAACCGTTGATGTGTGCACCACTAAACAAAGAGACGTCTGATGACTTTTTTTTGCCGCGCGCAGGAGCTCGGCGTGTCGCACTTGCAGCAGGTGGTTTTCGTTTTGTTTCCGGTTTTGTGGTGCGCATCTTTACATGGCCTCAGGCGCTGACACACCTAAAATCCGGAGTCCGTTGGCAATGACATATCGGGTCGCTGTTGCTAACGAGAGACGCGCGAGGGTCAATTCAGCGTTGTCATCAATGATCTTATGCGCATTGTAGAACGAGTGAAATTCAGCGGCCACGTCCCGAAGATAGTTCGCCACCGCATGGGGCTCTAGCCTTTTTGTGGCACCCGATAGGACGTCGGGGAATTTGCTAAGCGCCAGAGCCAAGGATTGCTCTTCTGGTTGATCCAGCAGCGCTAGGTGCTGTACGCCGTCGGAGCTGGACCACTGCTCAAATTGATCTGTGGCTCTGCGTTGTACGCTGCAGATTCGAGCATGCGCATACTGAATGTAATAAACGGGATTCTCGTTGCTTTTTGACAGTGCTAGATCAATGTCAAATGTAAGCTGTGACGTGGCGGCGCGCGCTGTCAGAAAATAGCGCGTTGCATCGCGACCGACCCAGTCGATAAGATCGCGCAGAGTGACATAACTGCCTGCGCGTTTTGACAGCTTTACTTCGTCGCCATCGCGCATGACGGTGACCATTTGGTGAAGCACATACTCCGGCCATCCTTGTGGGATGCCAGATTCAAGCGCCTGTAGACCTGCCCGAACTCGAGTGATCGTGCTGTGATGATCCGCACCTTGTTCATTAATAACGCGCTCAAAGCCCCGATCCCATTTGTTGTGGTGGTAGGCGACGTCGGGTACAAAATAGGTATAGCCACCCTCTCGCTTTCTCATGACGCGATCTTTGTCATCGCCAAAATCGGTAGTTTTCAGCCACAGAGCGTCGTCTTTCTCATAAGTAAACTGATTCGCAATAAGCGACTCAACAGTCCTTTCGACCGATTTCGAGGTGTAAAGTGATGACTCTAAAAAGTACTGGTCAAAGTCGACGCCGAATGCCTTGAGGTCTTCATCTTGCTCACGGCGCAGCCACGCCACCGAAAACGCCTGAATGTTTGCCAGATCGTCTGCATCACCCGAGGCGGTTACCGAGCGGTCGGCAGCGTCGACTGTTTGCCGACTGAGGTAAGCAGAGGCAACATCTTTAATGTATGCGCCCTGGTAGCCGTCTTTGGGCCAGGCTTCGTCACTGGGCTCGACATTATCAATGCGCGCTTTGACGGATAAGGCGAGGTTAGTGATCTGTTGGCCGGCATCGTTGTAGTAAAATTCGCGGTGAACTGACCAGCCGGCGTTCTCTAGCAAGCGGCAGAGCGTATCTCCGATGGCCGCACCACGACCATGCCCCACATGTAAAGGTCCTGTTGGATTGGCCGAGACAAACTCGACTTGAACCCGCTTGCCGCTGCCCTCGGTCGAGCGACCAAAGTGCTCCCCCGCCGATAGGATCGTCTCCACAACAGCAAAATTACTTGCTTGAGACAGATGAAAGTTGATGAAGCCGGGCCCTGCAATATCGCACTGGATGATGATCGGGTTGGCTGGTAACTGATCAATCAGTGCTTGAGCTAACTCGCGGGGAGGCATGCCCGCGCGTTTTGCTAAAGCCATGGCCACATTGGTGGCTAAATCCCCATGATTAGGATCACGTGTGTGGTCCACTTGAGGCGATGGCATGTCACCCTCGGGAAGCACACCTAGAGACTGGAGTGCGGAGAGAGACTGTTCGATTATTCCGATTACCTGATCTTTCATTGATATCGTTTGCTGTCGTTAGGCGTTTCGTGGTGTTGCTTTAGGCCTTCATTGTATCTCGTTACAGCGTCTCAGTCGGGTCGATTTCGACAAACCAACTAACTTTTCGCGCTAATTTCTGCTGTGAGCCCATTTCGATCGCCTTTTTCATGACCACGTGAACTTCTCGTCGTGTCGGCCCATGAATAATTATCTGGTAGCGATACATTCCTGCGCGGCGCGTCATCAGTGTCGGCATCGGGCCTAATAAGCGAGCATGGCTGGTGCTGGGCAGTTGCTTTTTTAAAGAGTCTAAAAAGTCGATTGCGTTCGTTTCGGCACTGGCGTCGCAGCGAATGACACCCATGGCGCCTTTTGGTGGCAGAGAGAGTTCTTCGCGCCGCGCAAGGAGTCGGCGGGCTTGCTCCGAATAGGCATTGTTCGCCACTTCCTGAATGAGCGGGTGGTCGGGGCAACGCGTTTGAATGAGGACCTTTCCGGGAAGTGTCGCGCGTCCGGCTCGGCCAGCGACTTGCACAAGTAACTGTAGGAGGCGCTCTTCCGCCCGAAAATCCGGACTAAACAGCAGGTTATCCGCATCGACAACTACCACGCACGTCACTTTTGGAAAGTTGTGGCCCTTCGAGAGCATTTGCGTCCCTAGTAAGACGGCCGAGCCCGCGGCTGAAATGCTGTCGAGCGTTGATGTGAGGGCATCTACATTTTTGATGCTATCGCTGTCGATACGAAAGACCGGCATATCGCTGAAGAGCCGATGCATCAATAGCTCCAGTTGCTCCGTACCAACGCCACGACCAGACAGGCGGATGCTTTGGCACTCCTCGCATTGGCGAGGCGTGCTACGTTTGGTCTGGCAGTGATGGCAGCTGAGGTGAGGTGGATTGCGATGAACTGACAGCGACGAATCACATTGATGGCAGCCGGCGACCCAGCCACAGTCCTCACACTGCAGACTATGTGCAAAGCCTCGGCGATTGATAAAGAGCAGCGCCTGCTCGTCCCGACTTAGGGCACGTGTAATCTCTGTGATGGCTTGGTCAGATAGGCCACTTGCGAGAGCAAGTCCTCTGGTGTCAACCAAGGAGATGCTTGGCAAGCTGGTGCCTTGCGGGCGTTCGGACAAAATATGGTGCTGGTATTTGCCGGCATCGCAATTGGCAATGGATTCGAGGCTTGGTGTCGCACTGCCTAAAATAATGGGGCAATTGCACAGCTGTGCGCGCTTAATGGCAACGTCCCTCGCCGAGTAACGCGGATGATCTTGCTGCTTCAGCGACGGGTCATGCTCCTCATCGACCACAATTAACCCAAGCGAACGAAAGCTGCAAAATACAGCAGAGCGGGTGCCTAAAATGACAGGAGCCAGTCCGGATCTCGCCAATGCCCAAGATCGACCTCGGTCACTTTCGGTGATGCCAGAGTGAATTAGCGGCACCTCACAACCTAAGGCATCTTCAAAACGCGCTTTCGTCTGGGGTGTTAGTCCTATTTCTGGAACAATAACTAAGACCTGTTGATTGTTTGCGATTACAGCCTTGATACATTCAAGGTAAACCTCGGTTTTACCGCTCCCCGTAATTCCCTCTAACAGGTGCGCCCTAAAGTGGTTGAGTTTAGAGATGAGCTCGATACTGACTCGCTTCTGCTCTTCAGTAAGGTCGGGTGAAGCCCGTTTTGCATGCCGCGATATGGGTGGTGAAGGGACTTTTTCGACCAGGCTGAGTGATAACAGGGATCTAATAACAGACGTCGATATGCCCTGTTCCGATAGGTCAGCGATAGACACGCTATTGTTACCGATGAGTGCAATGGCATCGCGCTGTCGTCTTGCGCGCTTGGGGATCGTCGCGAGAGGATCGCCCCCCTCGCGCAGCACTACGTGATCTAGCGGGGGCTCCCATTGTAGGTTGCCTTTGCGTTCCGTATTGGATAGCCCTAAAAGGTATGCCTCACCCGGTGGTATCAGGTAGTAGTCGGAGAGCCACTGGAGTAGCGCCGATTGCTCATGCAGCAATAACGAGGCTGCGACATCGATCACCGACGTCACCCGTTTGAGTGTTGATGGATTGGGTAATCTACTGAGCCTTGATTCTAAAAAGACACCAATGACGTCTCGACCCGAAAAAGAGATGCGCACCCGTGCGCCACACGCTGGATTAAATGCTTCGCCATCAGGAGGTAAATATTCGAAAAGCCGGTGTAAAGGCGACGGTACGGCGATTACCCACACAAGAGGGCTTGAATTGGCTTTGGGCTCTGGTATCATCCGCGCTCTTTTTTATCAGACACCCACAAGGTGCTCGAGGGCAACATGAAGGCAGACATTCATCCGCGTTACGAAGACATCACTGCTCGTTGCAGCTGTGGCAACGAGATCAAAACGCGTTCAACACTCACACAGGATATCACTATTGACGTGTGTAGTCGGTGCCACCCCTTTTTCACGGGTAAGCAGAAAATTGTCGACTCTGGTGGTCGAGTAGATCGCTTCAATAAGCGCTTTGCTGGCCGAAGCCTGAAAAAGTAAGCGCTCCCGGTAACGCGAAAACGTCGGCTTATGTCGGCGTTTTTTTTTGCCATCGTCACCTCAGGCGAATTCAGGATAACGACTGCTGTACGCTGCCGTTTAGAACAATCCCTCTAAGTCTTCTATTTCTGCGTCGCTTTGCCGTTCTTCCGTGCTATCGGGCGCAAATTCCTCTAGGAAGACCTCCCATATGGAAGACGCCTGACTATCTGTCCGTTGTCCTGTCTCTTTATCGATGCGCAATCGAACGATGCCCGAGGGCATCCCTCTACTCGTGCGCTCTTTCGGTAGAGCGACTCTCATAAAATCGATCCATATAGGTAGCGCTGCCGTACCGCCAAATTCTCGACGACCCATGAGGCTGTAATCGTCAAACCCAACCCAAGCGGTTGTCACAAGATCCCGATTGTAGCCAGAAAACCAGGCATCACGAGGGCCATTTGTTGTGCCTGTTTTGCCTGCGATATCCTCGCGCTCAAGCACCCTCGCTCGTCTTCCGGTGCCCCGCTGAATAGCATCTTCAAGCATCGAGGTCAGGACATACGTGACGCGCTCGTCGATAACGCGGGGGGCCTCGCGCGCAGTCGGCTCATCATCTTTTAACAGTTCTTCTATTCGAGAGGCCTCAAGAAATGCGTCATTAGTTATCTCATCCTCGCATTGGCCACAAGCCAACATTGGATCAGCTTTGTAAATAATATTGCCATCAATATCTTCGATTCGGTCGATAAGCCAGGGCTCGATCTTAAATCCACTGTTGGCTATGGCGGCATAGCCGCTGGCAATCTCCATGGGGGTGTAGGCGTGAGTCCCCAGAGCAAGTGTGAGATTTGACTGCATATCACTTACGTCAAATCCCACTCTGTCCGCCATTTCAATCAGTTTTCGAACCCCAAGTTGCTGAAGGACACGAATTGATACGAGGTTACGTGAGAAGGTCAGCGCCTCCCGCACGCGCGTTGGACCATAAAAACGGCCGCTGTCATTTTCTGGTCGCCACATATCTTCATCAGACAGATTCCCCACAACGACCGGCGCGTCATTGATGAGCGTTGCAGGGTGTATTCCGTTTTCTAGGGCGGCTGCGTAGAGAAATGGTTTAAAGTTGGACCCAGGCTGCCGTTTTGCTTGGGTCGCACGATTAAATTTAGAGAGGACGAAGCCCATACCGCCAACTAGTGATTTTATGGCGCCATCGTTAGGGTCTAGCGACACCAGCGCACCTTGAACGCGTGGCACCTGAGCCAGCTTTAGCTCGTCCCTGTTCGTACTAACTTGAGTCGCACTAACTCGAATCAGATCGCCCACGGTCAGCAACGCGTCAACTGATGAGGCTCGTTCTGATCTGAGGTCCTCGTTTAGGAAGCGGCGTATTTGACGCAGATCGTCCTGCCAAGACAGGAAGCCTGTGGCATCGTCTTTGAGTCTGACGATCACGCCATCGGTTTGAACTGCGGTAACGATGGCAGGTTGTAAATCGGCGATAATTGGCATGGCTCGAAGTACTTGTGCCCATCGCGTCTCTCGCTCTTCTGGGGATTCATCTTCAAGTGGCGGGTGTCGTTGCTCGGGCCCGCGCCAGCCATGTCGGGTGTCGTAGGTGATAAGACCTTTAAGTACGGCGTCGCGGGCTGCCTGCTGCAAAACTCCGTCGACCGTGGTGTGAATGATGTAACCGTCGTTGTAGGCCTTGTCGCCCAATTGCTCTACCGCAAACTGTCGAGCCATCTCCGCAACATAATCAGCGTCGACTTCCACTTTGAGCCCATTGAATGATGCATTATCCCGTGTCGCAATGGCTTGCTCATAGGTAGACCTGTCGATCATATCGAGCGCTAGCATTCGGCCCAAAATCCAATTGCGTCGCAGTTCACTGCGTTCTGGGTTGCTCAGAGGATTGTTTCTTGACGGTGCCTGGGGCACGCCTGCCAGCATGGCGTGTTCAGCAATCGTTAATTCGCTCAATGAGCGCCCGTAATAAGTTTGCGCAGCCGTTTCAAATCCGTAGCTACGATGGCCCAGGAAAACGCGATTAACATACAGTTCCAAAATAGCTTCTTTGCTGAGCCGTTGTTCTATTTCCAAGGCCAACAAAATTTCCGTAAATTTTCGGATGAACGTTTGATCCAAGGTCAAAAAAAAGTTTCGCGCGACCTGCATGGTGATGGTGGAGCCGCCGCTTTGCTTGCTACCGGTGATAATTAGCTCAGAAACCGCTCGAGCGAGGCTTAAAAAGGCAATACCTGAGTGCTCGAAAAATCCGTCATCCTCCGCGGCTAATAACGCATCAACAAACGTGCTGGGTAAATCCTCATAGCGAACTGGAATTCGCTTTTGTTCTCCAAATTGGCCTATGAGCTGACCGTCTGAACTCATAACACGAAGCGGTGTTTGCAGTTTTATATCAGTGAGTGCCTCGGCGTCTGGCAGTTTAGGGCTGAGATAGAGGTACAAGCCCGCCAACCACCATATGCCGGCGGCAACAATCAGGACGAAAGCTCTGGCGCTGTGTTTAGCGAAGGACAATGCCCATCTCTCCAATTCTAATGCGGCGAAAACTCGACATAGTAGCTGTTTTTGTCGACCACATCTTAACTCTCAGGATGCACTTTATCGCAACCTGTGTTGCAATCATGAGCACGTTGTTACTTTATTGGCGACTGATAATTGCGCGCGTTGCGTGCAGGTGGGGAAGTGTAGATCTGTGTTAGGCATGCTCAATAGAAAACGGCAGGGGTCTAGAGTTGGCATCGATATTAGCTCTACGACGATCAAGCTGTTGGAGTTATCAGAATCCGACAGCGGATACCGTGTAGAAGCGTATTCGGTGGCTTCACTGCCGCAGGGTGCCGTATTTGAAAAAAACATCAATAATGTTGGTGAGGTTGCAACAGCGATTCAGAGCGTCATGCATCAGAGCCGATCGCGTGCCACAGAGGTGGTTGCCGCGGTTTCGGGTTCATCAGTAATAAACAAAACGATAGCAATGCCGGCAGGTCTTACTGATGAAGAGATGGAAACCCAGATAGCACTGGAAGCCGATCAATATATTCCTTATCCATTGGAAGAGGTTGCGCTGGATTTTGAGGTGCAAGGCCCTACCCCTGGGCGGGATGACCAAGTCGATGTTTTGTTGGCAGCTTGCCGCAGAGAGACCATTGATTTGCGCGTTGAGGCACTTGAACTGGCTGGACTTACGCCAAAGGTCATCGATGTTGAAGCCTACTCTATGGAGCGCGCGTACGAATTGATCAGGCCTGTTGCAGGGGTTGACCCCGCGGCGACCGTGGCTGTGGTTGATATTGGTGCCACCATGACGACTCTGTCGGTCATAAATCAGGGCGCAAATGCCTACACCAGGGAGCAGAACTTTGGTGGCAAGCAGCTTACTGATGAGATAATGCGGCGATATGGACTGCCGTTACGTGAGGCTGGACTCGCAAAAAAACAGGGCGGCTTACCTGACGGATATGAAGAAGAGGTGCTAACACCCTTTAAGGAAGCCGTGATTCAGCAAGTAGGGCGATCGCTGCAATTTTTTTATTCGTCGAGCAGCTTCAACGCCGTAGACCATATTTTTTTGGCCGGCGGTGTGGCTGCCACTGACGGATTGGTCTCCTTGGTCGGAAGCCGTTTAGCTACACCGACAACCATCGCCAATCCGTTTCATAATATGTCTATTTCGCCGCGTGTAAACGCGGTTGCGTTGAGCGGTGACGCGCCAGCGATGATGGTGGCGGCAGGTCTTGCGTTGAGGGCAATGGGCTGATGGCGAATATCAACCTTCTGCCATGGCGAGAGGAGCTTAGAGCGGAGCGGCAGCGCACGTTTTTCTCTTCTCTTGGGCTTTCTGCGGCTGTGGCGGTCTTAATTTTGGTTGTGAGTGACCGCGTGGTTGATAGCCAACTCGATACGCAGAGTGCCCGAAACCGTTTCTTAGAGGACAACATTGCACTTGTGGATGCGCGTGTTGCTGAGATCCGTGATCTGCGATCGCAACGTCAGCTGTTGATCGAGCGTATGCGCGTCATTCAAGAGCTTCAGGGCAATCGTCCGATTATTGTTAGGGTTCTTGACGAGTTAGTCCGCACGGTCCCCGATGGCGTGTACTACAAGACCCTTTCCGCTCAAGAGGATACGATGTTTATCGAGGGTATTGCTGAATCAAATAATCGAGTCTCGAGTTTGATGCGGCGTCTAGATGCCTCCGCGTGGTTGGCTAAGCCGTCGCTTGATGGCGTCACTGCAGCCGAAGAGTTGGGTGAGTCGGCTATGCGCTTTAGTTTGTCGGTGAAGATTCAACTTCCCAAGACGGGGGAGGGCTAGATGAGTTGGTTAGATAACCTAAAAGAACTCAATGAAGTCAATCTGGCTGATTTAGACCTCGAGAATGTAGGCTCTTGGCCTGCGGCTGCGAGAGGTTTGCTCATAGTGCTGCTATTTATCGCCCTGCTTGCAGGCGGTTACTATTACCACCTGTCTGCATTATCTGGTCGTCTGCAGGTTGCGAAGGAGCAGGAACTGGAGTTGCGGCGACAGTTCGAGCGAAAGTCGTTTGAAGCCCAGAACCTGGATGCTTACACGGCACAATTAACAGATATGCGCCAAAGCTTGGGTGCGTTAGTTAGTCAGCTTCCATCAGATACGGAAGTGCCGGGACTTTTGGAAGATATTTCATCTAAGGGCGAGTTAAACGGTCTTGATATTGAAGCGATAGATCTGCTGGATGAAGTCGTAGAGGAGTTCTATGTGGAGTTGCCCATTTCGATAGCGGCCACGGGTTCCTATCACGATCTCGGCGCATTTGTGTCTGGAATGGCAGGGTTGCCGCGCATTGTTACCTTGCACGACTTTGAGATTGTCATGGACGCTGATGACAGTGCTAATTTGAGGATGGATATTACGGCAAAAACCTATCGCTACAGAGACGAGGCCGATGCTGAATAAGCTGACAACAGTACCAGGCACGGCGAGCCTCATTTTGTCTGTCGGTCTACTGTCCGCTTGTGGCGCTTCAAACGTGGGTGATTTGCAGCAGTTTGTAGACGATAAATCGGAACGGCCAGGTGGTCTCATCGAGCCTATCCCAACGTTTACTGCCTATGAAGCGTTTACTTATTCCGCAACCAGTATGCGGTCGCCCTTCGACCGTCCCATCGAAGTAGTTGAGCTGACAACCTTGCGGCTTCGAGCTACTGTCGCGCCTGAGCGCACGCGGCCTAAAGAGTTTTTGGAGCAGTTCAGTGTGGACTCACTATCAATGGTCGGTCGGCTGCAGCGGCAAGGTGTAGAGTGGGCCTTACTGCGTGATCCAATAGGCGGTATTCATCGAGTCAGGGAAGGCAATTACTTAGGCCCTGATCATGGCAAAGTGGTAGATGTTGGCGATGGGTATATCGCGATCATGGAGATTGTGACTGATGGGACATTAAACGGCTGGGTTGAACGCCCGAGAACTCTGGAGCTGGTAGCGCAATGATGCGCGAGAATATTACTGTGGGTAGAACATAAATGATGACGCATCTTCGCTCAGTGTTTCTTTTTTACGTCTTTTCTATGGTGGCGTCACTTGCTGCGGCGGCCGAGCAGGCCATTACCGACATCAGTTTTAATGCGCAGCCAAGTGGCCAGCTGTCGATTGCGTTGGAATTCGATGACCGAGAGCCACCGGAGTTTTCAAGTTATACCATCGAGGACCCCGCGCGAATTGTGATTGATTTCCCAGAGACTGAAAACCGGCTTTCACAGCGGCGTTACGCGCTCCCCGAGGGTAATGCATCGAGCGTCGTGGTGGTCGAGGCAGGGGATCGAAGTCGCTTAATCGTCAATCTGTCGCAACTGGGAGAATTTGATGCGAAGGTCGAAGGCCAACAGTTTGTTCTCACTGTAGGTGCAGCTTCTGCTGAGTCATACACGGCACCATCTCGAGCTGGGGCGAGGTCTGCAAAAACGTCTGTTTACTCATCGGGGGCCACGTCAGTTCTCACAGACGTGGAATTTAGACGCGCCAGTGACGGCGAAGGGCAGCTTGTTCTCTCGCTGAGTGACAGCGGCGTTGATGTTAATGTCTCCAGCGAGGGTAATCGTATCAACCTTGAGTTCAGTGACACCGATGTATCCGAGGCGCTGAGTCGGCGCTACGATGTAACAGACTTTGCAACACCGGTGTCTGAAATAGAGGTAACCCCCTCGGGAAGAGGTGCTCGCGTGGTTATGCAGGCCGAGGGCTATTTTGACTATTTGGCGTACCAGCAGGGCGGTGAGTATATCGTCAGTGTTAAGGCGCTCTCAGAATCGGAGCGCGAGCAGCAGCTGAGTGAATTCAGCTATGTCGGTGATCGCATCTCGCTGAACTTTCAAAACATTGAGGTAAGGGCAGTGCTTCAGCTCATTGCTGACTTTACTGATCTGAACTTAGTCGCATCGGATACGGTCGCTGGCAATATTACCCTGAGGCTGCAAAATGTGCCCTGGGATCAAGCGATGGAGCTGGTGCTCAAAACGAAGGGTTTGGATAGCCGACAAGTTGGCAATGTCCTGATGGTTGCTCCTGCAGCGGAAATTGCCGAGCGTGAGCGACTCGAAATTGAGACCAACAAGCAATTCTCGGAGCTGGCGCCACTTAAGTCCGAGTTTATTCAAATTCGATACGCTAAGGCGAACCAAGTTGTCACGCTTTTTGAGGCGGGCTCCGAGCAGGGTGGTTCCCTGGTCTCCGAGCGCGGTTCGGTAGTGGTGGATGACCGAACCAATGCCATCATCGTGACCGATACAGCGGCTAAGCTAGATGAGATTCGAGTGCTTATCGAGAACGTGGACGTGCCCATTAGGCAGGTTATGATAGAAGCTCGAATAGTCATTGCTTCTTCGGACCTCGATGAGCAATTGGGCGTAAGGTGGGGCGGTGAATATACTAGGGATGGGAGCTTTTTAGACCCCAATGGACCCCGAAAACAACTGTCCATTGCATCTTCTATGGATGCAACCGCAGCGCTAAATCAGGCAGCGGGTAGTGGCGGCTTACCCTATGCTGCTGCGCCATTTGTGGATTTGGGTATTGCCGGCGCGACTAGTGGCTTTGCAATTGGTTTTACCTCAGACGACCTGTTCTTATCGGCGGAGCTCGCGGCCTTGGAAGCTGCTGGTGAAGGTGAAGTCGTTTCGCAGCCCAAGGTGATTACGGGTGATAAACAGCAAGCAACTATTAAATCCGGTACCGAAATACCCTATCAAGAGGGTGCAGCATCGGGAGCGACAACCACCCAGTTTAAGGAGGCAGTGCTGAAGCTTGACGTTACGCCGAACATAACGCCCGATGATCGTATCTTGCTGGACTTAGTCATCAATCAAGACTCCGTTGGGGAGCTGGTGCCCAGTGCCAATGGGGGCGTTGTGCCTTCGATTGACACCACCGAACTCACCACTCAGGTATTAGTGGGTAATGGGGAGACTGTGGTACTCGGTGGCGTTTTTAAGAACGAGGAGACTATTCAGATTCAGAAAGTCCCTGTGCTTGGTGACCTACCCGGTGTGGGCGCCGTCTTTCGAAGTAAGGTAAGCACAAATAAGAAGGTAGAAACGTTGATCTTTATCACACCGCGCATACTCTCCGACGTACTACTCGATTAAGCTAGAGCTCTGGTTAATCGAGTACTGATATGCCTGTTTTTTTAGTAGGTCCACCCGGGGCCGGGAAATCGACAATCGGTAGACACCTCGCTGTGCTCCTAAATGCAGCATTTGTCGATCTGGATGACGTTGTCCAAGAGAGGGCAGGTGCTGACATTCCTTGGATTTTTGATATCGAGGGCGAATCAGGTTTCCGCGACAGAGAAGCGGCTGCAGTTCGCGAGTTTGCAGACAAAGACAATGTTGTAGTGGCTACGGGCGGAGGTGTCGTCATTCGAGATGAGAACCGAGACATCCTGTCTAGTGAGCAGTGCACGGTTGTCTATCTAGCTGCGTCATTGTCGACCCTTGTTAATCGTACGAGTGGCAAGACCAGGCGACCGTTGCTGGCAGGCAAAGACGTCAAGCCGATATTGCAGAAGCTGATGTCTGAGCGGGAGCCGCTCTACCGCGATGTCGCTGATCTCACGGTGGCATCGACGGGAGGATCAGCAAAAAGGTTAGCTAACAGTATTGCCGAGCAGCTTCGAGCGCGGGCAGGAATGGACGATGATCAATAGAGCGCCCAACGTCACAGTAAACATCCCTGCGGATACGTCGCAAACTGCCTATCCCATTTACATTGGACGAGGTCTTCTCAGTGACAAGCATATCCTCAATGGCTTGCTTGACGGTCGGAACATCTGCCTTGTCTCAAACACGACCATCGCCCCACTTTATGAAGACAGAGTTCTCCGCTCCTTGGTGGGTGAGCGCAAGGTTACGCGCGTCATACTCCCGGATGGTGAGGTACACAAAACACTCGATAGCTTTGCACAAA
>ERZ802822.124-NODE-124-length-58753-cov-7.119436_pt1 | contig 58753 bp, 58 predicted proteins | sample MGYA00345649_ERZ802822 | MGnify/ENA primary metagenome ERZ802822 (study PRJEB30503, sample SAMEA104212359) | marine metagenome | biome: Westerlies Biome; feature: [SRF] surface water layer (ENVO:00010504) within the epipelagic zone...; material: water... | reverse complement strand
CGACATCATCGCTAATTCCAAATCCATAACACTTTGTGCCAGCCCGACTCTGTATTGCCTCGCTGATTCCCTGCGTGTCCAACGCATCTCTAGCACTAGGAATGCGAGCGTAATCACAATACCCAAAGAGCCAATTGCCTCTCCCAAGTTTCCTAAATCTTCAAGATTCATAGCCATCCACCTTTTCTCGCTGTGTGATACCAAGCGTATGACAAACGAAACAGACTGCGCACCAGAAAAAGGAAAAAGTCTCGATGGCTCCTAATTCGGATTCTGTAAGAGTGACTACTAATAGCCAAAAAAATTGAGGGATTTGAATGTAAAATAGCGGTTTTATCGCAAAAATGATTGAAGAACTGAGCCTCTACCACCCGCTGATAATCGAGGGCATGGGCGGATACGACCCCAGAGATCCTTCACCTGTTGCTGCAGTGATCGCCAAACAGCTGCAAGCACGTTGGCTTATAGAGCCCGCACCCAAACCGATACTCCTTATCACTCAAGGAGATCCTTACGAGCCAAATGGCATATCGGCGATTACCCGCATCGTTGCCGACCAACTCGACATCTCTAGAGCCCTGATCTTTCTTGATCCAGAAATCGCGGATTACCACGCACCGAACGCTGACCGCTACAAAGTGATCTTTGAAATTTCATACTCACAAATGGTGAGCGCACTGCAAAAAGAACAGCTCTCTATAATCAAAAATATAGAGACCGCCGTGGACGACCTTTTGGCAGAAAAAAACGCACGGCGGTTAAACAACGAAAGGCCAGCTTTGCCAGCGTATTACCGCATATTCGCGTTACTTCAGGAGGTAACAAAGGTTTCGTGTAAACAAATCTGTGGCGGCATCACCATTGCGCACACCAGCAGCGAGATCGCCGATTTTTCGGTATCGAGCTTTTACCGAGTAGGTTTGGACCTAGGACTTATCGATCCTAAGGAAATGGTTCCCTACGTGGATTGAACCAAGCGCATCGTTCAATAACAACGCTCCCCAAAAGCGCCCTAAATTTAGGGAGTGCCTATGGTGTTCAACGATAGGCTTAAGACTGAGAGCCCATTGAAAGTAGTTACACGCCCTCACCGCAGTAATAGACAATAACCGTCGAAGTAGAGAAACAAATGATTTGGTGGGCCCACCAGGACTCGAACCTGGGACCAATGGATTCACATTGTCACCGTCTTTCGACGGTGTGCGGACTATCTCATCACCCTCGTCTGTGTTTGTGCTTGCACAACCACCTCGTTAGGGTGCGGGACGCTCTAGCCTGTTATTAAGGGGGCTGTACCCCTCAGGTAGTCTCTGCACCTTCCGGCGGTGTACCGCCGGCTTGGCTCAGGGTTGCCTGCGTTCGATTACTCGTCCGTGAGGGTTTCCCTGAATTCATCCCGTTCATCCCGACTCTTTCGATGCCGGGCGCACCATTTTGATGAGTCCACTGCTCTAACCAACTGAGCTATAGGCCCAAATCATTACAACTTTTAAGTGTTGCGGCCTTTACCACCCTCGGACGTTTCGTCTAAGAAGCTGCGTAAGTGCTCCGAACGGCTCGGATGCCTTAGCTTGCGTAATGCTTTTGCTTCTATTTGACGAATGCGTTCACGGGTAACGTCAAACTGCTTGCCCACCTCTTCCAACGTGTGGTCAGTATTCATGTCTATGCCAAACCGCATACGCAGAACTTTAGCTTCACGCGCGGTTAGTCCACCGAGCACGCCCTTAGTCGCCTCGCGAAGACCTTCGCCCGTGGCCAACTCAATCGGCGAGCCTATCGTGCTGTCTTCAATAAAGTCGCCCAGATGGGAGTCTTCATCATCGCCAATGGGAGTTTCCATTGATATCGGCTCTTTGGCTATTTTCAGCACCCGCCGGACCTTGTCTTCAGGCATCTCCATGCGATCACCAAGCTCCTCCGGCGTTGGCTCTCTACCCATCTCTTGCAGCATCTGGCGGCTGACCCGATTGAGCTTGTTTATCGTCTCAATCATATGCACAGGGATACGGATCGTGCGAGCCTGATCTGCGATAGACCGAGTAATTGCCTGACGAATCCACCACGTGGCATAAGTTGAAAACTTATAACCCCGGCGATATTCGAACTTGTCTACCGCCTTCATCAAACCAATGTTACCTTCCTGAATAAGATCCAGAAATTGCAGCCCTCGGTTGGTGTATTTCTTGGCGATGGAAATAACCAGGCGCAGGTTTGCTTCAACCATGTCTTTTTTCGCACGCCGCGCTTTTGCTTCACCCAGAGACATGCGTCGGTTGATGTCCTTTATCTGGGTGACGCTAAGCTCGGTAATTTTGCTCAACGCTTTCAGCTTCTTCTGCGAACGAACAATATCCTCGCGCTGATTCTCTAGCGGCGTAGAAAAATCTTTTTTCGCCTTCACTAACTTGTTAATCCAAGTCGCGCTGGTTTCGTTGCCCACGTACTCCTTGCGGAATACATCGCGCGGCACTCGAGCGCGCCTAACCGCCGCCGTCATAATTAAGCGTTCATGGCGACGCACAATGCCTTGGGCCTCGCGAGCCATCTCCACCATGCGGTCAAAGTGTTTAGGCACCAGTTTGAAGCAGCAATACGCTTCACTAAGCTTAACCGCCTGAGCTTCTGCTTCTTTACTCGTGGCCCCTTTTTCATCGACCAGTTTGTTGTACTTATTGTGCTGACGCTTTAACAGGGAGAAGCGCTTCTTCGCCTCTACCGGGTCAGGGCCTTTGTTTTCTTCTTCTTCGTCGTCATCAGTTTCTGGCTTCTTGACGCCGTCTGCGCCCACCTGAGTCGCCGCTGGCACATGGTCGGTGGGGTCTAAATAACCCACCAAGAGATCTGCCAGTTTGTCCTCTTTAACCACTTCGGCGTAGGTGTCGAGTAGATATTCTACCGTGCCTGGATAGTAGGCCAATGCAGTAAGTACGTCGCGAATGCCTTCTTCAATACGTTTTGCGATCGCAATTTCACCCTCGCGGGTTAGCAGTTCTACGGTACCCATCTCGCGCATGTACATCCGCACTGGGTCTGTTGTACGACCCGCTTCTGTCTCTACTGCGGCCAACGCGGCTGCGGCTTCTTCTGCGGCTAACTCGTCTGCCGTGTTCTCTTCATTCGTGAGCAGATCATCAGCATCGGGTGCGGTTTCATACACCGTGATGCCCATGTCATTAATCATGCGGATGATGTCTTCAATCTGCTCCGGATCAGAAATATCGTCGGGCAGATGATCGTTCACCTCGCCATAGGTTAGGAATCCTTGCTCTTTACCCTTGGCAATTAATTCTTTGAGTTTGGACTGCTGATCGGTTGTCGTGATTTGATTGCTCATAAGCCCTCTGTTCTCTCAGTCGTATCCGCTACCTGGCGGCGCCGAATACGGCTACTTATCTTTATCCGATAGGGTCTGGCGCTGGAGCTGACAGCTGGGGCCATTTGAGCGACGTTATTTATGCGCTCCGATTGCAGCTGGCTCACAGCGTTTCGCTTAAACCGGTTCGTGATCATCCCGCTCGGCTTTTTGTTGTCGCGACGCGACGGTTTGCCTGACTGTTTACTTCGGCAGCTTAATTCGAGCGATCGCGGATTATATCAGCAGAATGCGCTGGCACCAGCATTCAAATAGGGAATTCCTGATTCGAATAATCGTCTGGGTCGGCCGCCAATTCGTCAAATGGGTCAAATTCGGCGGCGCTTTCAGGCGTAGCCGGGGTTGATTGACTGCCACTGGCGGCAGCGCGCGCACGGATTTCAGCAACCTGCGGGCGACCTTTACGCTGTTCCAAGATTTTAGCAATGCCCTCCACAAATGCCTTTTGTTGACCTGCTGTATCCAACAAAGACTTGCGCTGGGCTAGCTGTTGCATGTCTTCAAACCCTGGCAAGCCTTGCCATCGAACCAATATCTCTTCACTGTCGGCTTCAGGATGTTGTTGCAAAAACTCCAATAACGTTCCGAACACCCCCAACTCTGCCCTATGAGTACGCAGGTCTTGCTGTTGCTGATCTGTCAACTGCTGCCACACCGTCGGCAACCTGAGCAAAATTTCCGCCATCCGCTCCGGCAGTTCCTGAGCGCGTTGGACCTTCTGCGGCGTCCGCCGACTCGAGGGCCGCTTCGAGCGCGTCAGCGGTTGTGCCATACCTCCTAGGTCGCGCACACGCGCCTGCACCAGGTCGCGCAATACACCTGGGGTGATCTTTTCCACATAGGGGCTGGCAAGGCCAATAAACTTCGCACGGCCATCCAATGTAGCAAGGTCTAAATCGTCAGCTAACCGACTCAACAAAAATTCCAGCGCCGGCACAGCGTTATCGATGAAGCCCTGAAACGCCGCCTCGCCCTGTGCGCGGATGAGCGAATCAGGGTCTTCGCCGTCCGGCAAAAAGGCAAATTTAAGTTGCCGATGCTCATTCAGCACTGGCAGGGCGCTCTCTAATGCACGCCATGCGGCGCTGCGGCCAGCTTTATCGCCATCAAAACAACACACCACCCGATCGGCGTATCGGTACAACTTTTTGAAATGCGCCTCGCCGGTCGCAGTACCCAGGGTCGCCACCGCGTTTACAATGCCATTTTGCGCCAGCGCTACAACGTCCATGTAGCCCTCGACCACCAGCAGTTCTTCGATTTTACGCAGCGCTTTGCGTGCTTCGTACAAACCATAAAGTTCTTGGGCTTTAAAAAATATTGGGGTTTCAGGCGAATTCAAATACTTCGGCCCACCGTCCTGAGTCAGAATACGGCCGCCGAAGGCGATCACCCGGCCACGGGTATCGCGGATCGGAAACATGATCCGATCACGGAAACGATCATATACGCGGCCTTTGTCGTTCTTTGTCAGCAGACCTGCCGTGAGCAGTTTTTCTTCGTTGACACGATCATTGATTAACGCATCAGCCACACCGTGCCATCCTGCCGGCGCGTAGCCAATACCGAAGTCCCGCGCAATTTCGCCTGTCAGGCCACGGCCCTTGAGGTAGTCCACTGCTGCTACCGCGCCACGCAATTCACCCCGGTAGAAGCGCTCGGCTTGTTCTAAGACTGTGTACAGATCTTCATCAACCTTAACCACAGGACCACGGCCTTGCTCTCTCGGAACCTCCATGCCCAAATCCCGGGCAAGCACCTCCACCGCCTCAACAAACTCTAAACGCTCATACTTCATGAGGAACGTCAGCACCGTGCCGCTTTCCTGACAACCAAAGCAATGGAAAAATTGTTTGTCCGGGCTAACTGAAAAAGACGGTGTTTTTTCGTCGTGGAAAGGACACAAGCCAGAGTAATTTTTGCCGGTTTTTTTTAACGACACACGCTCATCGATCACGCTAACGATATCTGCGCGATCAATTAGGTCGTTGATGAAATGTTGAGGAATTCGGCCAGCCAACGTCTTTGCGCTTCGCACTGCTAAAACTCAAGGCTATCATAAGCAATGGCGACTGCGCGGATCGCTGGAATAATTTTAGGTGTCTAACCGGCTAGTTGGCTCTTCACTAAGGCGCTAGCACGCCCCATATCCACCCGACCTTCGCCCTGAGCTTTTAGCAAACCCATGACCTTGCCCATATCCTGCATCCCGCTGGCGCCGGCCTGCGCAATAATATCGGCGACAAATGTACTGAGCTCATCATCATCCATCTGTTCGGGCAAGAAGCCTTGGATGACTGTTATTTCGTATGCCTCTATCGCCGCAAGATCATCTCTGCCCGCATCCTGATATTGACTTTGGGCGTCCTGGCGCTGCTTGAGCATTTTATTAAGTATGGCGAAGATGTCGTCGTCACTGAGCTCTCGCCGCTCGTCCACCTCAACTCTTTTTACTTCGGCATTAACCATGCGAAGGGTACCCACGCGCTCTTTGTCTCGAGCCCGCATAGCATCTTTAGTGGATTGATTTAATTGGTCTTTAAGTGCAGACATGGTGCCAATAACGTGGGGCATGAGGCCACTATAGGGAGCGGCCGGGCACTGGTTTGCGGCCTAGTAGGCGCGCTCAAATTTTCGCGACTCGCGCTGGAGCTTCTTCATATGGCGTTTTACCGCAGCGGCAGCTTTACGCTTGCGCACTGCCGTTGGCTTTTCATAGAACTCGCGGCGACGTACTTCTGAGAGTACTCCGGCTTTTTCGCAGGAGCGCTTAAAACGCCGCAGTGCGATATCAAAGGGTTCGTTCTCTTTTACTCTTACGTGAGGCATAAATTTTCTTTGTTCTTTTGGTCGCATTGATCTTTTGATCGAGGGCGCGGATTCTACACAGCGGCTTTGGCGACAGCAACCATGTTGCCGTTAATTTAATGGCCACCAATTTGCCGCTTTTGCGAGAAATTCCCCCGGTTTAGCGACGTATCCGACAACGTTAGGTATGATGCGGCCATGCTCATCCTCGGTATTGAAACCTCCTGCGACGAGACCGGATTGGCGTTGTATGACACCGATCAAGGCCTGCTTGATCAAGTCCTATACAGCCAAGTAACTCTGCATGCCGATTACGGCGGCGTGGTACCAGAGCTGGCCTCGCGAGATCATGTACGCAAAATCGCGCCACTGACACGGCAATTGTTCGACCAAACCGATTTTACGCTCAAGGACCTTGATGGCGTTGCCTATACCGCGGGCCCAGGCTTGATGGGGGCACTTTTAGTCGGCGCCAGCTATGCGCGGAGCCTTAGCTGGGCGCTGGGCATTCCAGCACTGGCAGTACATCACATGGAGGCCCACTTGTTGGCACCGCTACTGGCAGAGCGCAAACCGCCCCTGCCATTTGTTGCGTTACTGGTGTCCGGCGGCCATACCCAGTTAGTGCGTGTTGGGAAACTTGGCGAGTATGCGTTGCTCGGAGAATCTGTTGACGATGCTGCCGGCGAAGCCTTTGACAAAACCGCCAAATTGCTCGACTTTGACTACCCTGGTGGCCCGGCAGTGGCGCGAGCCGCAGCACGCGCAGAGGCGCGTAACAAACAACTCGGGCTCGAATCGAGGTTTCGTTTTCCACGCCCGATGACAGACCGCCCAGGCCTCGATTTTAGCTTCAGCGGCCTGAAAACCTTTGCGCTTAATACAGTGCAGCAACACAGTCCCCTATCTGATGTGGATCGAGACGACATCGCCTTGGCCTTTGAAGAGGCGGCAGTCGACACCCTCGTTATTAAATGCCGCCGAGCTATCAAGCAGGCCGATGCTCCGCATTTGGTGATTGCCGGTGGGGTCAGTGCAAACCAGCGCCTGCGGCAACAATTGGAAAGCAAATTAGAGGGCGAGGTGTACTACGCTCCACCACAGTTGTGCACCGATAATGGTGCGATGATTGCCTACGCAGGGGCCCTGCGCCTGCAGGCCCAAGGCGGCGATAGCGGTTTCGCCATCAGCACCCGCGCACGCTGGCCACTTGACGAACTGCCCGCCATTCATCCGTCATGAACGATGTTATCTTTATCGAGCAATTAGAGATGCAGGCGATCCTTGGCATATTGCCCGAAGAACGCACGACGCCCCAACGCGTGGTCATCGATCTGCAGCTGGAGACCAACAGTCGGCCTGCCGCTATAAGCAAAAACATCGATGATACGCTGAACTACGCAACTCTCTGCGAACATGTTCGAGCACTGACGATTCAAGGCGAGTATTTGCTCATCGAAACATTAATTAACGATATCGCTGATCTTTGTTTACGTTCGCCCTTGGTGATTGCAGTGACTGTGCGCGTATCTAAGCCACAAGCCGTTGAGGGCGCCTCAGTAGGCTTACGCATTTACCGCGCTAAATAACCCTGTAGCCAAGCCAAACGAAGCCGACTTAGGGCCTCGCCATATTCGCTGCCCCTTAAGTTATGGTGAGCGGGCAATTGAACCGCACGCAAACCTGAACGAATTTCGCTCATCGTCTCATCGCTGCGACCAGCAGCGTCCGGTAGCAATGCATCGATAAGGTTCTGGAAGCGCCCGCTGTCGTGTAATACCTGCAAATCAATCAGCGCACGATGCAGCTCTTGCGCTTGCTCGACACGCCATGGGTAGCCACTCAGCACATCCCCGTGCAGTAGCCGATCACTGGCAAGCTGCACGAAGTGTTTTGGGATGTGCAAACGTTTGCCTAAGCGCTCGAGACTCTCTAAAGACAAGGGCAGTAAGGCAAAGCGCTGCTCACCGCTGCCGGAATCGAATTGATGGTCGACAGCATCGCGCAATTCTTCCAGCCAAGGGGTTAAGCCTCCACATTCTGCTAAAACTTGAAACCAGCGGGCCGGCTCCGCCGCCCCTAACGCTTTCGCAAACTCCTGCCATACACGTTCCGCCGATAGCGTTTGCAAATCACCTGCATCGGTCATTTGGCGTAACAAACCTTGGGTCTCAGCGGCAACTGTAAAGCCGGGGAGTTGTGCTGCAAATCGCGCCACCCTAAACACGCGCAGAGGGTCTTCGCTAAAGGCCTCAGACACATGTCGAAGCACTCGACTTGCCAAATCTAACTGACCATTAAAGGGGTCGATAAGCTGGCCATCGCCATCCTTGGCGATAGCGTTAATGGTCAAATCACGACGCCCCAAATCCTGTTCTAGGGTGACATCTGGGCGGGCGTCGACCGCAAAACCGCGATGACCCTGTCCGCGTTTGCGCTCCGTGCGCGCAAGTGCATACTCCTCTTTCGTCTGCGGATGTAAAAATACTGGGAAGTCTTTACCCACGCGCAAGAAATCTAGACTGAGCAGTTGCTGTTCGGTCGCTCCGACCACAACCCAGTCGCGGTCTGGGCTAGGTCTACCTAACAGTTCATCACGTACGGCTCCGCCAACCAGATAGCACTGCAGCTGTTCGTTCGACGACACCATCTATGCTGTCCGCAGTGCCGCTTGTGTAATGAACTCGCCAGTTTCCACACAATACGCTGTGAGGGTTCGACCCCAGACACAGCCCGTATCGAGTGCAATAGCATCCGCCACCCCGGTATAACCCTCCAATGCTGCCCAATGACCAAAGAGAATTTTGCCGGATGGCCGCGCAGCAACGGGCATTCGATACCAAGGCTGCAAACCTGCTGGCGCGCCCTCAAGCGCGCCTTTGTGACTGAAGTTCATCTGCTGTGACGGATCAAGCAGACGCATGCGCGTGAAGAGATTAGTAATTACCCGCAATCTGTCCATGCCTTTGAGGTCCTCGCGCCAACCCGTAGGCTCGTTGCCATACATCTGGCGGAAAAAATCGACATAAGAAACATCGCCGTTACCTTGGATGACACGCTCCACTTCGGCCGCATAGCTGAGCGCCTCGGCGTACGACCACATAGGCGGAATACCCGCGTGCACAAGCGCATGATTTTGCCGTGTAAAGACCTGGAGCAGAGGTTGCTGCCGTAACCAGTGACCCAACTCTTGTACATCTTCAGCCTGCAGCAATTCACCTAGCGTATCGGTTCGATTTGGTGAATGCCCGCCAAACAGAATGGCTAAGAAATGCAAATCATGATTACCTAAAACAATCCGGCATTGATCCGCCATTGCGTAGAGTCGACGCAAGACACTAAGTGAATCTGGACCTCGATTAATCAAATCACCGGCAAGCCAAAGCTCGTCATTGCTGCCGAATGCGATTTTTTCCAACAACGCCACAAGTTCGCGATCACACCCCTGAACGTCACCAACCGCGTAGGTAGCCATAGGTTTTAAATCTCCGCTATCACGAGCTCAATGCACCAGCTCAGAGACCACTAGACTGAACTGGGGAATCTCAACATCGAAGTTCTGCCCCGCGTCCGTGACAAATTCGTAGTGTCCCCGCATGACGCCTACCGGCGTTTTTAATATGGCACCGCTGGTGTAACGGAACCCCTGACCGGGTTGAATACGTGGCTGCTGACCGACAACACCCGGGCCATGAACCTCTTCAACTTCGCCCTGACCGTCAGTGATGATCCAATGGCGGTTAAGTAGCTGACTGACCTCGCCGGTTTTGTTTTCAATGGTGATCGTATAGGCGAAAACATAGCGTTGAGCACTTGGATCCGACTCTTGAGGAAGATAACGGGACTCAACCATCACGTGCATGCTGCCCTCGGTGGTCTCGCCGCTCGAACTGTCTGTCGTCTTAGTCATAGTAATCCCGTTGTTTACGAGGCATGTTCATCAACCCACTGAGCGATCTGTAAAAACTCAGCAACGCCAACATCGTCTGCACGCCACTGCGGCTCTGCTTCGACCGCTGACCAATCAATGTTCAGCGTTTTCAGAGCATTCGACAAGCGCTTGCGCCGCGCGGAAAAGGCTTGCTTGAGTACCCGGTCTAAGGTGGTCAGTCGGGCCGGCAAATTTAGTTCCGCGCGCGGCTGAATTCGCACAACGGCCGAGTCTACCTTTGGCGGGGGCACGAAACTGGATGGAGGCACATCAAACAAACTCTCTACCTCAGCAAACAGCTGAACCATCACACTCAACCTGCCCCATGCTTTGGTGCTGGGTTGGGCGCGCATCCGATCGGCCATCTCTTTTTGCAACATAAAATGCATGTCGCGAATGCTGCCCGGGGCGCTGTGCGCATACTGAACGAACTTGAGTACCAGCGGTGACGAAATATTGTAGGGCAGATTCCCGACCACCCGCCATCCATCCGTTGTTGGCGCTAATAGCTGCTGCAAGTCGACCTTCAAAACGTCGGTGTTGATGACCTGCAACCCTGGGAAACGTCCTTGCAACTCTGGCACTAGGTCGCGATCAATCTCGATCGCGGTGTAGCGAGTACCTTCCGTTGCTACCAGATATTCTGTTAGAGCGCCTGTGCCTGGCCCAATTTCCAGCACTCGCTGTTCTGACCGCAAAGCCACCGCATCGGTGATGCGTTGCAATACTTGAGCATCGTGCAAAAAGTGTTGGCCGAAGCGTTTACGAGCCCGCATTAAACCGAACGCTGAGTAGCGATCTTTTGCGCCACCGCAAGCGCTTGCACAAAACTGCCGCTGTCTGCATCACCTGTTGCGGCTAAATCAAGCGCCGTGCCATGGTCGACCGACGTGCGCACAAAGGGCAAGCCTAGGGTCACGTTAACAGCGCGACCAAAGCCCGCGAATTTGAGCACCGGCAAACCCTGATCATGAAACATCGCCATGGTCGCGTCTGCACGAGCCAAATACTTTGGGGTATATAAGGTATCGGCTGGCAACGGCCCGATTACGTTGATGTCGTCTCGCCTGAGCGCATCACAAACCGGTTCGATTATCTCAATTTCCTCGCGACCCAAATGCCCGCTCTCGCCTGCATGAGGATTAAGCCCGGCCACCAAAATCGCTGGCTCTGATACTCCAAAGTCGCGAACCAACGCCGCGTGCAAAATTCTTAAACGACGTTCCAATAGCTGCTGATTAAGGGCTGCGGCGACTGCAGCCAAAGGTAAATGTGTAGTTGCCAATGCGACCTTTAGCTTATCGCTCATCAATAGCATCACCACGTCGTCAACACCGGCCGCTTGCGCGAGGTATTCAGTATGACCGCTGAAGCGAATGCCGGCGTCGTTGATCACCGATTTCTGCATAGGACCCGTTACCAACGCCTGAAACGTTCCGCTCATGGCACCCGCAATAGCTTCATCTAAGCCAGCCAACACCGCCGAGGCGTGATCCGGATTAAGTTGCCCTGGTATCACCCTGCTCGGCAGTGGGGTATGCACTACCGTGAGGTCTCCCGGCGCGGTCGCGGGCCGCTCAAAATCATCGTGGATGCGCAGCGGCAACCCGAGCATATGCGCACGCTGACGCAGCATGTCGGCGTCAGCGATTACAACCCAAGGAATAATACCTTCTGTTTGGCGCTGGGCCTGCTGAATAACCAAATCCGGGCCAATACCCGCTGGTTCACCTGGAGTGACGACGATCACAACGATTACTCCAACCGAGCAAGAAAATCGCCGTTAGGCATTCGGTAAACGAATTTCAACAAAGGCTTCATCGCGCAACTCTTTCAGCCACTCTTGCCGCTCTTCTTCAAAACGCCGACTGTGGAGTAGTTCTAAAGCCATATTACGCCGAGCCTCATCGCTCATATCTTGTTCACGAAGGCCTTCGACCAACAGCACATGCCAGCCGAACTGGCTGAGAAAAGGCTCGCTGAAAGCCCCCTCATCGGTGCTCTGCATGACCTCAGCAAAAATACCGACAAATTGATCTGGCGTTGACCAACCCAAATCACCACCATTGAGCGCACTGCCAGGGTCCTCTGAATATTCCGTAGCGAGCTCAATAAAGTCGCTGCCGCTCCCTAACCGCTGATGTAAATCTCGAATAATCTCTTCCGCTTCGCTCGGCGTTCTTATCTCCGACGGCCGCACCAAAATGTGCCGAACCTTGGTCTGCTTAGCCTTCTGCACACCCGCGCCACGTTGCTCAAGGAGTTTGATAACGTGGATGGAGTTGCCACTAACAATAGGCTGAGCAATTTCACCTACGCTCATTTGCATGACTGGCTCGGCGAATAAGCTCGGCAATTCACCAGCCTTGCGCCATCCCATATCCCCTCCCTCCAATGCGGAACTGGCGGACGACTCTGCCATCGCCACAGGACCAAATTCGGCTCCTTCGCGCAGATTTGTCACCAGCGAGTTGGCTTTTTCTAACGCCTGACGAGCCGCCTCTTCCGAGGCCTTTTCATCTATCGTGATCATGATATGCCCAACCCGATATTCGTCAGAGAACAGTTGTTTGTAATACGGTGAGTTCAGCAGTCCTTGAACGTCTTGTTCTGTGATTGATATCCGCCGACTGACCAAGGCGCGCTGCAAGCGATTGACCAACATTTCTTCGCGAATGTCCTCGCGAAACTGGCGAAAGTTATTACCATCCGCGATCAATGCTTGACGAAACTCATCCAAGGTTAGGTTGTTGTTTTGAGCAAATTGATTGACCGCACGACTCAAGGTTTCGTCATCGATGTTAATGCCGCGCCGCTCTGCTTCTTGGCGCTGCAAGTTTTCCAGTATCAAGCGCTCCATAATTTGGCTAACTAGGATGTCGTTTGGCGGCAGACGCGTACCGTTTTCTTCACTCGACCGGCGCACCAGATCAAGCCGATCCAATAACTCACTGGCGAGAACTACGTCGTCGTCCACTACTGCAACAATGCCATCGAGCTTTTGGTACTGGGCCAGAGCGGTTTCGGGCACGGACAAACACGCCAGCGCGCACATCACGAGTGCTAAGAAAGACAGCTTCGGTGCTGCAATGAAGTTTTCTAACAACTGTGTTGAGGACATAAAGTCACCCTTCGGGATTGTGGATTATGTAACACTTTACGGGTTTCGCGGGATTGCGTTTGTTCGCAATTCGCCAAGGCACAGTGTATCTCATGCTGGGGCCGCGGATACAGTGATCAACTACCGGCCCGACTGTTGTCGTAACCCCGTACTCCCCGGCGCAGCATGGCGTCAATATTCGAGCCAAAGCCACCCAAGCCTTTTAATGTCACTTCCAACGCCACTCCGCGGTTAGTTCGCAATGAATAATCCGCCTTACCTGCAACACTCACGGGCAAGAAAGCAGAAGTTCGCAGAGCCTGAGTCAACAGCAGACGACCGCGAATGCAGCAATCGTCATATTGTAACCCCACGAGGCCCTCCACGGTACGCGAGCGCTGTACGTCATAATGCCAACGGGCCATGACCGATATACGTCTGGACGTTGGCCAAATCGTAGAAACTTCGACCTGCTCTACCGCTTCATCGAAAAATTGCGGCGACGCCAGGCGTTTGCGCGCACCCAGAGTTAGCATCCGCCGCTGGTTGAGGCGGTAATGCACAGCCGCACCCAGTTCCTGCCACCGCTCTGTCTGACTGCTCCAAGTCTGGTGACTATCGAACTGCCAGCGCGTACCAAAACGCAAATTAAATTCACTGACAATGCTCTCGCTGGAGGCGGATTGTGGCGACTCCACTCGGTCGAGTAATCCTACACGGGGGGTTTCCAAATAAAAGATCTTGCCAAGACTGTAGCTTGCGTACTCCTCGCTGCTATCAGCGGACAATAAACGGCTGCTGAACCCGAACACCACTTGGTTGGCATCGGCCATTCGATCTAGGCCTACGAAACGCTCCTTGCGAAACAGCTGGCTGTAGCTCAAGGGCATATCCGTCGTATCAAAGATCGGTAATGTCGACTGATCTGCATAACCCTGGCGCAGATACAGCAGGCGCGGCTCTATAGTTTGCAACCAGTTTCGGCCCCCGCCCTGGAAGTAGCGATCAAAATACAATCCAACATCCGCATCAAAGTAGCCTACTCCGCGAACAGGCGATAAATCGGCCAGCGCCGAGTGCATCGGCTGCAGATCTTGCGCGAGCGCGTATGTGGTGTACTTATAGCCCCCAGTGCTGGAGAAGTAACCTCCGGGCCAATGTTTAACGTAGGCAATTTCGGGTTGCCAGTGCAGGCGTTCGCCATAGACGCCTTGGGTATGATCTTGCTGCTGGGGCGGTATTTCTAGGGGGGCGAAGAATTCGTCTCTAGCTTGCTCAAAGCGGGCCCAACTGCCCTGCAAGCGGATCTGCCAATTCGCCCCAACGGCTCGCTGGTAGTTCAAATCCAGTTGCGGGGAGCGGCTGTAAGAAGGCAATGCCAGTTGATCCAAACGCTGGAAACTTTGATGCCAAAGTCGCGCAGTTAAACCTTTGTGTTTGTAGAGCAATTCAATGCGGCGCTGTAAATCCGATGGGTTGGTCGAATCAAACGTGCTGTTACGCGACAAATCGAAATCCATATTTAGATCACGCAGATAATCTCGGTCGCTCAGCCGCGAATAGTCCGCATAGGTACGCACTCGACCCACAGTACCGCTATGACGCAGATTTACATACCACCGATCTGCTGGAGTAAAGGCACCGAAACGATCAGCCCCCCCAAATTGATCGTAGCGACGGCGACTCATGATGCCGTTATAGATGGCATCGTTCGCGAGCACCCCCCCTTGCACTTGGGTCGTCTGACTTGGCGTTAGCCAACGTCCTTGTGCAGCAAAGCCAGTCCCTCTATTCCCGACCCACTTAGGCTTTAAAGTGACGTCAAAGTTCGGCGCAACGTTCAAATAATAAGGTATGCCCAAACTGGCACCTTCTTCGTCGTCGTAGCCAACAGTTGGGACTAGGAACCCACTCTGGCGCACCGCAGTGGATTCACCACCACCGCCAAGCGGCATCTTCAAATAGGGTAAATACAGAATTGGCACAGACTTAATACGTAAGACGGCACCGCGGGTTACGACATACTCGGAGTTCGCAGCGACTGTTAGCTGCCGGGCGTTCAAAGACCAACCGTCGTCGGCGGGCGAACAATAGGTAAATTCTCCGTCACTGATGGATAGCTGGCCTGTAGCGTTGCGAGTTAATTGTTCGGCTTGGGCCCGCAAACCACTCTCGGTGAGCACAAGCTCAGCCTGCGCAATCTGCAACTGCTGAACATCCGTTTGCCATTGCGCCCGTCGCCCTTGCATAACCAGCCCGGGCTGCTCAAGGCGCAAACCCTGATTAAATACGATAGTGGTGCCTGTCTCTATATCCAGCGCAGGGGCGTTGATAATCAGATCTTGTTGCTGGATTTCCACCGCACCAGTAAGCGCCATGCGGCTATCCAACGCTCCCGCAAGCTGATCGGCAGAGACGCGCAACTTGTCATCCAACACACTCTTAAAGCTGCGCCCGGACTGAACATAAGCTCCAGCACAGGCGGCACTGGACCCATTTCCGCTCGGTACAAAAAGCTCACTCGCCAAGCCATTTTCTTTGCTTATCGCAGTTGATGAGACATCGGCAAACCCACTGGCAGCAAAACCGAGCACAAAAATTTGCACGCATAGTCCAGCGGAACTGTAAGGGGAGATGGCCATGGGCCGCAGTCTCGCCTAATCCCTCCTGTTTTAGCAATGGAAAGAGATCATACCGACGCTTAATGCCGAAACTTTCTTCTCTGCTATCTCGGCAACAGCGATCTATAATCATCCAATGCACGATCAATCTGCTTTTTTTAATTGGTGTATTCAGGTCACCCAAGACGCGAACCTCGCCTTTGAGCCATTAGCCGTTGAGGCCAGCCACCGCCGATTTTATCGTCTGCAATCCAACACAAAACCAAATCGTCGGTGGGTCGCTATGGATAGCCCACCAGATCTCGAGCACAACCAGCAGTTCTTAGTTATGGCCGAGGTCTTTATCAATCACGGCATTCCTGTACCGACCATTATTGATACAGATCTACCGCGGGGCTTCGTTTTGATGACCGATCTAGGCGATTTGGATTTTTCCAATGCTTATGCGTCACCCCTTAAAGAAGCGGCTTTGCACGCCGCGGTGGACACGCTAATTCGGCTGCAGGGAGTCGAATCCCGACGCATACCCGCCTATGACGAGCGGCGCCTGCACATGGAATTCGACCTATTCGAAGAATGGCTACTGTGCCAATTGCTCGGCAACGCCGGCAAAGCGCTGGCAACAAAACACGCGGCCGCTCTAGCCGCCACCAAACAAACCTGCGTATCTACAATGCTGAACCAACCGCAGGTTTGTGTGCACCGAGATTATCACTGCCGAAATCTACTGTTTAATCACGATCAAATCGGCATAGTGGATTTCCAAGACGCTCTGATCGGACCCGGGCTTTACGACATCGCATCGCTATTGCGCGACTGCTATTACCAACACGACGAGCCGACGATTGATCACTGGCTGAACTATTTCCTGTCCCGCTCGCCATATTTCGACACGAGCGATTTCTCTGCAACAAAAATCGCCTTCGACCACACGGCAATTCAGCGACAGATAAAAGCGTTAGGTATCTTTGCACGCCTGCATTTGCGCGATGCCAAGGACAGCCACCTGCGCTGGATTGCACCAGTGGTTCAAAGCCTGATAACCACCACCGCGGCCTATGCTGACACCCAGGATTTGAATCGGCTATTGAGTGACCTGCAACAGCCGTTGCAAGACACTCTCGGAGCGCGATCATGAGAGCCATGATTCTTGCCGCGGGTCAAGGTCGACGCTTGGCGCCTTTGACCCGCCATACTCCTAAACCTTTGCTGCCCATCGCCGGAGAACCCCTTCTCATTCGGCAAATTCGGCAGCTACGCCAAGCCGGCTATGACGAAATTGTGATCAATCTGCATCATCTGGGCGAACAAATTGAAACCGCTCTAGGCGATGGCCACTCGCTCGGAGTAAACATTCGATACAGCCACGAGCATACCTTGTTAGATACCGGTGGTGGCATCGTCAACGCACTGCCGATGCTCGGCGATAACCCCTTTGCGATACTCAACGGCGACATTCTTACTGATTTTGACTTTGCTGATCTGCCCACCACCTTGCCAAATGACACTCTGGGTCATCTGATCGTCACCGGCAAACCCGCCAATCGCGATCAAGGCGACTTCAACATCACTCACCAACGTATCGCCAGCCGTGGTGGAGATTGGGTGTATTGCGGGATCGCAGTCTTGGACCCAGCGCTTTTCTTAAATGCCCCGAAAGGCGCTTTTTCTTTGCGTGATGTTTATTTTAAAGCGCTGGCAAAAAACCAACTGAGCGCACAAATTCACAGCAGCCACTGGACCGATATTGGCGATTTAGACCAATACGCTGCAGTTCGCGAGGCAGGATTTGAGAAAAAATAACCCTCGCTAACGCAACCCTCGGTTACACTAGACTCTTGCGCTACGGGTACTCAGAATTATGAATCATTGGATTTGCCCATCGATCCTCGCAGCTGACTTTACTCGTCTCGGCGATGAAGTACGGAGCGTGCTGAATGCGGGGGCCGACACCATTCATTTTGACGTAATGGACAACCATTACGTGCCCAATTTATCGATTGGGCCCTTGGTATTGAGTTCTCTGCGCAAAGCAGGCATTGCAGCCATCGTTGATGTGCACCTGATGGTGAAGCCGGTCGACCGATTAATCGGCGACTTTATAGATGCGGGTGCTGATTACATCACTATTCATCCGGAATCGACTGAGCATTTGCACCGCAGCCTGAGCCAGATTCGCGAGGGCGGCGCTAAAGCCGGAATCGTATTCAATCCGGCGACACCATTAGATGTCTTGTCTGAAGTGTCAGATCTAGTCGACTTGGTTCTAATAATGTCAGTCAATCCGGGCTTTGGCGGTCAGTCATTTATCCCCAGCAGCTTGGACAAACTGCGCCAAGCTCGCGAGCTTATCGACGTAAGCGGACGCGACATTCGATTGCAAATAGACGGCGGCATCAAACCCGCAAACATTGGCGATGCCGCTGCTGCAGGCGCCGACGCCTTCGTAGCGGGTACCGCAATCTTCGGCCAAGAAAATTATGCCGAGGTCATCAACGCGTTACGCACCAATATCGCCGCAGCCGACGACTCGTGAGCAAGGCACGCTATCAAGCGTATCTATTCGATCTAGACGGCACCTTAGTCGACAGCGTGCCGGACATCGACCAGGCGCTGAATCACGCACTAGCCACAGCCGGGCTACCACCTGTTGCAGAGTCGCTGACCCGCCACTGGATCGGCCATGGCTCGCGCACGTTAATCAAACAAGCTCTCGAACATCATAAAAAGCCAGCAGACGCGGCAACCATTGATCGGCTCATGGAACCATTTCTGAGCCATTACAAGGCTAATATTGCTGTCCACAGCAAGATCTACCCGGATGTAAACGAAACCCTTTTCGTTCTGCAACAACGCGGCTGCAGATTAGCTGTCGTCACCAATAAACTGGCAGAGCTGAGTGAGCCGTTGTTGCACGACATTGGGCTGCATCACTTTTTTGATCTCATAGTATGCGGCGATACCGCGGCGCAGCCTAAACCTGCAGCGGACCCCATAGTGCTTTGCCTCAAGCATTTCGATCTGACCCCAAAGCAGGTATTAATGGTCGGGGATTCCGAAACCGACGTACTCGCGGCCAAAGCAGCAGAAGTAGATGTCGCATGTGTCAGGGACGGGTATAACCACGGTGTTGATGTAACGACCCTAAACCCAGACTTTGTTATTACAAGCTTTGCGGAATTGCCACTCGACCAAAGCTAGGACTCTTACTCCACATCGTAAAAAATGCGTGGTAGCCTTCGCACACGCGATTTTTAAGCATCTGGAAAACACATGTTTGGCCGAAAAAACCGAGCAAATAAGAGCGACCGCTCGTTGGAGCGCTGGCGAGGCTGAACATTTTTCGCCCCACACGCTCCGCTAAAGTTTTGCTTACAGGCCTACTATGACTTCTATATCGCCCCGTTATCGACGAGTTCCGATCGTTCATCAGACCCTTGCGGATTTAGATACGCCGCTGTCCGTGTACCTTAAACTGGCTAATGGCCCGTATTCTTATTTGCTGGAATCGGCGCAAAATGCGGGTGATGCGGGAGCAAAGTGGGGGCGTTATTCAATCATTGGCTTGCCCGCACGCACCATTATTAAGGTCACTGGCTCGTTGGTGGAGGTGATCAGCGACGGCGAGATTACTGAATCTGTACAAACCGAAGACCCGCTCACATTCATAGAAGAATTCCAACAGCGCTTCGATGTCGAAAACGTGGCCGGTCTACCCCGATTTTTCGGCGGCCTAGTGGGTTATTTCGGCTATGACACAGTGCGTTACGTCGAACCGCGACTGGCCGACAGTGCGCCTGAGGATACTCTCAATACACCCGACATCATGTTAATGGTCAGCGAGGAAGTGGTTGTTTTTGACAACATTCGCGGCAGCATGCAATTAATCGGCCTGATTGACCCGGATCAAGATGGCGCTGCCGACGCCATGCAAAAACGCCTGCAACAACGGGCAGAACAATTGCAATTGCCCATTCAAGGTTTAGAACACGGCGGCAGTAATCAAAAGATCCTAGAGAGTGACTTTGTTTCCGAATTTGGTGAAGACGCGTTCCAAGAAGCGGTCGAGAAAATTCGCGAATACACGCGTGCCGGCGATGTTATGCAGGTGGTGCTCGCCCAGCGCATGTCAATCCCATTTCAAGCCCCGGCGGTCAACCTGTATCGGGCCTTGCGCAGTCTCAATCCATCTCCTTATATGTACTTCATGCATCTCGACGACTTTCAAATCGTTAGTTCGTCGCCGGAAATCCTGGCACGGTTGGAAAACGGTGTAATTACCAATCGACCCCTAGCGGGCACTCGCCGCCGCGGTCACGACGAAGCGGAAGACCTTGCACTTGAGGCAGAACTCAAGGCCGATCCCAAAGAAATCGCAGAACATCTGATGCTCATTGACCTTGGCCGCAACGACATGGGTCGGGTCTCAGCGCCAGGCTCCGTGGAGGTGACCGAACAATTTGTCATAGAGCGTTATTCACATGTGATGCATTTATCGTCCAACGTAACCGGCACATTGCTACCGGGCAAAACCGCCATGGATGTGTTGCGCGCAACTTTACCGGTGGGCACCCTGTCTGGTGCACCGAAGGTCAGAGCCATGGAGATCATTGATGAGTTGGAACCGGTTAAACGTGGTATCTACGGGGGCGCCGTTGGCTATCTATCATGGAACGGCAACATGGACACAGCAATTGCCATTCGCACCGCAGTGATTAAAGACGGCAAGCTGTATATCCAGGCTGGCGGCGGCATCGTGCACGATTCAGTACCGCGTTTGGAATGGAAAGAAAGCCTTAATAAAGGACGGGCGATTTTCCGCGCTGCGGCCCTTGCCGAAAATCAGCTCACCGACCCAAACAACGATGAGGGGAGCGTAAGATGATTTTAATGATCGACAACTACGATTCTTTTACCTACAACATCGTGCAGTATTTGTTGGAGCTCGGGGCAGATGTGGTGGTGCGACGCAATGATGAGATCGACCTCGACGGCATTGCGGCCCTTAAACCCGAAAAAATTGTTATTTCACCCGGTCCGTGCACACCCAACGAGGCGGGTATTTCGATGCCGTGTATCGAACACTTCGCCGGAATAATTCCGATTCTTGGTATTTGCCTCGGCCATCAGAGCATCGGCCAAGTCTTTGGTGGTAAGGTCATTCGCGCTAAGGAGGTCATGCACGGCAAAACATCACTGATCCACCACCAGCAATCGGGCGTATTTACCGACTTAGCCAACTCCTTTACCGCCACCCGATATCATTCCTTGGTAGTAGAGCAAAGTTCTTTGCCCGATTGTCTGGAAATCACCGCTTGGACAGAAACAGATGGCCAAATCGACGAAATCATGGGGCTACGCCATCGCGAATTAGCGGTAGAAGGCGTGCAATTCCACCCGGAATCAATACTCAGCCAACATGGTCACGCACTCCTGCAGAACTTTCTGCAAAGTGCCTGAGCATCAAATTTAGGGACCAGCATCTATGGACATTCCTGCCGCGCTGCAACATATCGTCGATGGACAAAACCTGAAACAAGACCAAGCGGCTCAAGTTTTTCACAGCATAATGTCCGGCACAGCAACACCCGCACAGATCGGCGCCTTACTGGCCGCGTTGCGCGTCAAAGGCGAAACCGCAGAGGAAATCGCCGGTGCCGCGATGACCATGCGCGCCCTCTCTACCAAGGTTGACGTCGACGTGCCGCACTTGGTAGATACCTGCGGCACAGGTGGCAGCGGCCTCAAGCTATTTAACATCTCCACCGCAGCCGCTTTCGTGGCCGCCGCTGCAGGGGCGCATGTGGCAAAACACGGCAATCGAAAAATGACCAGCTTTAGCGGCAGTGCAGATGTATTGGAGGCCGCTGGTGTAAGCCTGGCGCTCAGTCCCGACCAGGTGGGGCGGTGTATAAGCGAGATCGGTGTCGGCTTTCTGTTTGCCCAGGCACATCACAGCGCAATGCGGTTTGCAGGCCCTGTACGTCAGGAAATCGGCATTCGTACCCTCATGAATGTTCTCGGCCCAATGACTAATCCCGCCGGAGCGATGCGCCAATTGATCGGTGTTTTTAGTCCCCAATGGCAACAAAAAATGGCCGAGGTACTGATGCTCCTCGGTACCCAACACGCCATGATCGTGCATAGCGATGGTCTGGACGAGATTCGTCTGGATGCGGATACGACGGTGGTGGAGTTACAAGGCGGCGCTATTACTTCCTACACCATTCAACCAAGCGATCTACCGATTTCTACCCACAGTCCCGCGGCTATAGCAGCGCTAACAGCCCAATCCAGCGATGAGAGCTTACAATTGGTACGTGAGGCACTAGGCGACGAAACCTCTGCGGCAGCCGATATCGTAAGCCTGAATGCTGGCGCCGCGATTTACGTTGCGGGCGTCGCAGAAACGCTTAGGGACGGTGTCGTTATGGCCAAAGATGCCATAGCCAGCGGACTCGCCAACGAGCGACTAGAAGAGCTAGTGGCTACTAGCAGTCTAATGGCGGAGCAAAACAGCGAATCTAACGACCTATGAGTAATATTCTAGAGCAAATCCTCGCAACCAAACGAGAGGAAATCGACCTTCGTCGCACCTTGGTGCCAGAACAACAGTTACTGGACAAAATGGCCGACGGACATACTCCGTTGGGCTTCGTTAGCGCCCTTCAGCGACGCGCCAGCGAGCAAAAACCAGGAGTTATCGCCGAAATAAAAAAAGCCTCGCCAAGCAAAGGCGTCATTCGCGCAGACTTCAACCCCGCGGCCATTGCCACCAGTTATGCGACAGCAAACGCAACATGCCTATCGATACTCACCGATGAACAGTATTTCCAAGGGCATGACGACTACCTGCGCGAAGTACGACAAGTCGTCACGCTGCCATTGCTGCGCAAGGACTTCACCATCGATGCCTATCAAGTGTATGAAGCCCGCGCCATGGGCGCCGACTGCATATTGCTTATTGTAAGCGCGTTAAAACCAGCGGACCTTCGCGATCTTTACGCGTTAGCTCAATCAGTGGGCTTGGATGTTTTAATCGAGGTGCACGACGCCGAGGAACTGGCCATAGCACTCGCTTTGGGTCCGGATTTGATAGGGATAAATAACAGGAATCTGAAAACGTTTAATACCAATTTAGAAACTACCATCGATTTATTGAGCAATATTCCAGCGGGCGTTGTTGTTGTCACAGAGAGTGGTATTAGCACCGTCGCCGACGTGAGCCGTATGCAGGCTAATAATGTACATTGTTTTTTGGTCGGTGAAGCTTTTATGCGAGCCACAGATCCAGGGCAGGCACTATCAGACCTATTCGGCTAGGCGGCTTTCAGCGCGTGCCATGCACGACCATAGTTTTACCGCGCACGGTAATTAAACCCTCTGAAGACAACGTCCTTATTGCCCGACCCGCCATTTCTCTCGAGCAGCCCACTATGTTGCCGATCTCAAGACGCGTAACTTTTATTTGCATGCCTTGAGGATGGGTGACCGCATCCGGTTGCCTAGACAATTCCATAAGCGTGCGTGCGACCCGGCCAGTGACGTCTAAAAATGCCAAGTCGCTGACTTTTTGCGTGGTACGGACCAATCGATTAGCCATTTGCTTCGCAACTGCGAACACTAGCTCGGGATGCGCTTGCGACAACGCTCGAAAGCGCAAGTAGGATAACTCCGCCACCTCGCAGTGACATTTCGCCTTTACCCCGGCACTACGCTGCCGGCTGTCTAAGAACATCGGTAATTCGCCAAAAAAAGCGCCCGGGCCTGGATAATCCAAAATAATTTCTCTGCCCGCGGCGCCGTCAATATGGACAGAGACCATACCGCGCAAAAGCAAAAACACCGACTCGCAGTGTTCCCCACCGAAGATAATGGTGCTGCGCGGTTCAAACTGACGCAGATTTGCCGCCGCAAGAAACGCTTTAAGATGCGGTTCTGCCGACTCAAACCGCTCGCCCGGGATTATCTGTGCATAAGATTCGAGCACCGGATCAAATGCAGTAATCCCTTCAACTAGCTGATCAAATAAATGCCCTCCGTATTCGGATTGCTGGCCCTTTAGCACCTGCTGCAGACGTGACGATTCCTCAACTGTTGTGCAATTCCAAGTGAGCGCACGATTATCGTCCGACTCGCGCAAAGAATCTTCGACGTTTAAAGCGCCAGAGCTTGCTAACGCATGTGAGGATTCATGTTGATAATTTCGGCCACTTTTCCGATTCATCTAGCCACGCCTGCACCACTTATTACATGGCAATGCTAGCCGCGCTTGGCTGTTCAGGGAGGGTCGCTTAAGACGAACGGTAGTAATTCGCTCTTAGACGGTCGCTTGCAGCTGCTGTGGAGTCGGTGGTTATATTCTATAGCTGCTCTTTGTCATAATTTTTGCAGCTATGCTCATCCCACGCTTGACCATTGAGGAGAATTCTTCGCCGCCCATTTCTAGCGCATGGGCACCATGACGTGCTTCGTCTGCACGCATCGCCTGCAAAATCACTCGGGTCTTTTCGTCCTCTTGGGGAATCGACTCTAGATGTTCATTTAAATGCTCTACGACTTGGGCTTCGGTGGCTTCCACAAATCCAAGACTGATTCGGTCGCCAAGCAGCCCCGCACCCGCACCCAAAGCAAACGAAGCGCCGTAGAAAAACGGATCTAATATGCTGGGCTTCGCATCAAGCTCTTCTAAACGCTGGGCACACCAACTTAAGTGGTCGTGCTCTTCAGCCGCCGCTTCAACTAACGAGCGCTGGGCCGCCGGGTCTTTGGCTGTCAAAGCCTGGCCTTCGTACAACGCCTGCGCGCAAATTTCGCCGGTGTGATTCACCCGCATCAAACCACCCACATGACGTTTCTCTTCTGCGCTCAGGTCCGCATCTCGGATTTGTTTTGCAGGGTTTTCGCGCTGAGCTGTTCGCCCACCGGTTAGCGTTTTTAACGCGCGATCAAACCCACCAATTAGGTGATCTAGAACGTCGCTCTGATTTCTCTGTGCGCTGGTCATTGTTGTTCCATAATATACTGAGTTAACCGCTAGTGACGATCGATGGCACGATGGCCAATGTCTTTGCGAAAGTAGCGGTTACGCCAGCCGATTAAATCCAATCGTTCATAGGCCCGAGCCTGCGCAAGCGCCACATCCTCGCCTAGCCCAACAACACACAGCACCCTGCCGCCCGCAGTGACAATCTCAGACTGCTGCTGTCGCGTACCTGCGTGAAAGACTTTGGTGTCAGCTAACTCTTTATCCAGTCCGCTGATTACATCATCACTTTCATACCGCCCTGGGTAACCACCCGCGGCCATCACAACACCAAGCGCCACTCGCGGGTCAAACTGTAACTGCACATCAGCAAGCTTTCCTGCCACTGCTGCCTGACACGCATGCAATAAATCCGAGCGCAAACGCATCATCACCGGTTGAGCTTCCGGATCACCAAACCGGCAATTAAATTCGATGACCTTAGGTCGACCTTCCCCGTTAATCATTAGCCCGGCGTACAAAAAACCAACGTAGGGCGCACCATCTTTGGCCATACCGGCCAGAGTGGGCTCTATAACTTCTCGCATAACGGTGACATGAACGTCCGACGTCACCACCGGTGCAGGCGAGTAAGCACCCATGCCCCCCGTATTTGGGCCTTTGTCACCATCATCGCGCGCTTTATGGTCTTGCGAAGACGCAAACGGAATCGCATTTACACCGTCGCACAAACAGATAAAGCTGGCTTCTTCACCCTGCAAAAATTCCTCAATAACCACCTTATGACCGGCCTCACCAAACACGTTGCCAGACAACATATCGTTCACAGCTGCTAACGCTTGGGCCTCGTCAGTCGCAACTACGACGCCCTTCCCCGCGGCGAGCCCATCAGCCTTAATTACAATCGGTGTCCCTTGATTACGGACATAATCGCTCGCTGCGTCGACGTCTGTGAACGTTGCATGAGCTGCGGTAGGAATACGATGACGCTGCAGAAAATCCTTACTAAATGCTTTCGAGCCTTCTAGCTGCGCTGCTGCCTTACTCGGCCCAAAACAGGGCATGCCCGCTGCGGTAAAGTCATCGACTAGACCAGCAACCAAGGGCAACTCCGGGCCGACCAAAGTGAAATCTACTGCCTCACGTTGAGCCAACGCTAGCAAACCTGCGCAATCATCCGCCGCAACATTCACATTACGCAACCCCGGCTCAGTAGCTGTCCCAGCATTACCTGGCGCGACAAGCACCTCAGTTACCCCAGCACTTTGCCTTAGCTTCCAAGCTAATGCGTGCTCACGACCGCCACCTCCAACTACCAGTAATTTCATCTGCTCACCCAGACTGCTTTGCATCTAGCTTCAAAGCGCATTATTAGTGACGGAAATGCCGTATGCCGGTGAAGACCATCGCCAGACCGTGCTCGTCGGCAGCTGCGATTACTTCGTCATCGCGCATAGATCCGCCCGGCTGAATGACAGCACTTATGCCCGCCTCCGCTGCCGCGTCTATGCCGTCCCTGAACGGGAAAAATGCGTCCGAGGCCATTACCGCACCGGGCACACTCATGCCCTCTTCCGCCGCTTTTAATCCCGCAATCTTAGCGCTAATCACCCGGCTCATTTGACCTGCGCCAACCCCTATAGTTTGAGCGTCCCGCGCGTAGACGATCGCATTAGATTTGGTAAACCACGCCACCTTCCAAGCGAAGTGCAGATCTGCCAACTGTGCTTCTGTTGGCCGGACTTTGGTTACTACACGCAAAGCCGAATCATCGAGACAAGTTTCGTCAGCATCCTGGAGCAACAAGCCTCCTCCAACACGTTTAAATTCCATCCCACGGCCAGCGCCAGCACGCTCACCACAGCTGAGTAAGCGAACATTTTTCTTCTGCTGCGCTACCGCAACCGCCTCTGAGCTTACCGCAGGCGCGATCACCACCTCAACAAACTGCCGCTCGAGTATTAGACCGAGCAGGTCCGCATCCAGCGGTCGATTAAACGCAATAATGCCTCCAAATGCTGAGGTCGGGTCCGTAGCGAAAGCTTTTTCATAGGCTTGGCGTAAGTCGCCACCCAAACCGACCCCACATGGATTTGCATGTTTGACAATCACGCAGGCCGGCTCATCGAATACTGCCACGCATTCCAAAGCCGCATCGGTGTCGGCTATGTTGTTGTAGGACAGTGCTTTGCCCTGTAATTGTTGATAACCGGCGATTGTCCCCTCAGTGCTTATAGCGAAACCAGCGCCAGCTATCTCACGATAAAAGGCTGCACGCTGATGCGGGTTCTCGCCATAGCGCATGTCATCTATTTTGTCGAAGGTCAGAGTCAACGAGTCTGGCAAAGCGTCCTCAGCGCCCAAATATCCAGCTACAGTCGCATCGTACTGAGCGGTGTGGCGGAATGCCTTGAGCGCAAATTGGCGACGCATAGTTTGGTCTATAGTTTTTTCGCTTAGCGCTTGTAAGACACCAGTGTAATCATCAGGGCTTACCACCACTAAAACGTCTGCATGGTTTTTCGCCGCGGCGCGGACCATTGTCGGCCCTCCAATATCGATATTTTCGATCGCCATGGCGTCCGTGCAATCAGGACGAGCAATAGTTGCGGCGAACGGATATAGGTTAACAACCACCAAATCGATGGGTTCTATTGCCTGAGCAGCGAGCACCTCATCGTCAACGCCACGACGCGCCAAGATTCCGCCGTGTATCTTTGGATGCAGGGTCTTTACCCGACCATCCATGATTTCCGGCGAGCCCGTATGCTCTGATACCTCGACAACTTTTATCCCCGCCTCAAGCAATGTGTTGTAGGTACCACCCGTAGACAATATCTCAACACCAGCGTCAGCGAGCGCTTGGGCAAAATTGATGATTCCAGATTTATCTGAAACACTGATCAACGCTCTGCGAATCTGCAGCGCCATGTGGATCTCCTAGCAAGAGTGTGAATTTACCGCCAACGTGGGCTTTGGCTCTATCCTGCGTTGCTGGTCTAAAATCGTTGCCTCGGTTAGCGCGCTTAACCAAGTTACCTGCGCAAAGGCGGTATCGAGGCGCATAAAATCGGGGATCAGTGCAGCGGCATTTAGGCGCTGCAGATAAGCCTGTATGTGCTTACGCGCAATCCGCATACCTTGCTGCAGCCCGTAAAACCTGTGCATGTGATCGAGGTGTTCGCCCATGATGTTGAGACGCTGAGCTAGGGTCGGCGCATTACCTCCCGCTAGAACTTGAAAAATCCAAGGTTGCCCAATGGCGCCACGCCCGATCATTACGCCGTCGCCACCACTGCGTTGCAGAGCGGACGTCGCACTTTGCAGATCGCCAATGTCGCCATTCGCCAGCACCGGTATGGATAAATCTCTAGTCGCTTCGGCAACAGCAGCAAAGCGGACCGCGCCAGCAAATTTGCAGGCGCGGCTACGGCCATGCATAACCACCATGCGCGCACCTGCCTGCTCGGCTGCGCGCACTGTTGCTATCCCAACTTGATCGCCTACAACCAATCCAGTGCGGGTTTTCACGGTCACAGGAACATCAACAGCGCTCGCCACGTTTTCAACAATAGCCGCTACTCGATCAAGATCCGCGAGCAGGGCCGATCCTGCGGCCCGACGACATACTTTTTTTGCCGGACAGCCGAAATTGATGTCGATTAGCGCAGCCCCCTCGTCGACCAAACGGCGAGCGGTTTCCGCCATGACGGACGGTTCATTACCGGCCATCTGCACAGCCATGGGTGCTGCACACGGCAAAGCCTCACGCCGCAGCTGACTTTTTTGGGTATGCCACAGATCTAGTTTCGACGCGACCATTTCGCTGACCATGTGCCCTGCACCAAATTGCCATGCCAAGGTGCGAAACGGCACATCGGTCAATCCAGCCATAGGTGCAAGCGCAATACGATTACGCAACTGCACAGTGCCTAGGCTTAATGGAGAATGGAGAGTTAGCTGGTTCATGGTTAGGGCAAAAAAAGAGGGCGGTATGATACCGCCCTCTTCAGCAAACCGACAGCGACAGCCATGCTTGGAATTACATTTTCATTTCGTAAAAACACAATTTATTGCCGTCGGGGTCGCGCACATAGGCGCCATAAAATATCGGCAGTCGTTCGCCGGGAGCACCCTCATCGGTAGCGCCAAGCTCCATAGCTTTGGCGTACAGCTTGTCGACACCAGCTCGGTCGCCGCCCGGTATCGCAATCATATTGCCGTTACCGTGGTGCGGGGTTTGCTCGTCGTAAGGAATACAAACCGCGACCATAGGGGCGCCAGGCCCAGTGCCATAAAACTTAATGCGATCCTGACCAAACAGCTGCTTCGCACCAAGTTCCGCAAGCAATCCATCGTAAAAACTACACGCTTTATCCATGTCGCTGACACCAATAGTGATATAACCGATCATTTTTCTCTCCCTTTCCTGCATTGCATAAGTTTTTTAGTGTTTAGTGTTTAGTGCCAATCAAGCACGCCCAGTCATCCTCAATCACTGTTTGAGTAATATCAATCAAAGGATAGGCGCCAATAACGCTCTCCACTTGCTGCGGCAAGATGCCTGACAACACCAGCTGTCCCCCCGGATTTAATAGAGCACAGAAGTGTTCCGCCAATTGCCGCAAAGGCCCAGCTAAGATATTTGCTGCAATCACGTCGAAGGGTGCAATGTCTGACTCGGTCAGTCGGTTCCAATCTTCTAAATTGAAAACTTGCAGCCGGTCACTGTGCACACCATTAAATTGCGCATTTTCGGTCGTCGCCAATACTGCTTGATCATCGTGGTCTACCCCAACGACCTCGCACCCAAGCAGTACCGCCGCGATGGCAAGAATTCCAGAGCCACAGCCGAAGTCGAGGATCCGCTGGTCTGCCTGAACAGTGTCGGCCAAATAAGACAAACACATCCGCGTCGTGGGATGACTGCCACTACCAAAAGCCAACCCAGGCTCTAAGTAAAGACAGGCCACGTTTTCAGGCTGCGGTTCCTCAGCTCGGGCTTTTGGTAACAACCATAAACGATCCGCGAAGCGCTCGTTGACAGCATGCTGATGCAGTGTGGCCTGCCAATCTTGTTCGGCGATGAAATCAAATTCGCAATGATCGTGAAGCTGCGGATCCAGCTGCTTTAACGCAGCCCCCAATTCGGCCACATCAAGATCGAGCTGGAAGAATGCTTTGAGCCGTACCGACTGCCAGATCGGCGTGGCGCCCGGGTCGGGTTCCAAAACCACTTCATCCGCCAAGCTTTCTAGCACTACAGCTACCGCGCCATGATCAGCTAACAATTTCTCAGCGGGCTGAACTTGACCAGATTGCAACTGCCAGCAAAGTTGAATCCAACTCACGAAAGTTCAAATAGGCGGTCACTCGTGCTTATCGGCTCACCATCGGCGACCAGTATGTCCACAATCAAGCCATCCACCGGCGCCTTGATCTCATGCATCATCTTCATGCTTTCGATAATGCACAACACCTCGCCGGTCTGTACGGCATCCCCCACCCGCACGAAGGGTTCCGCGCCGGGGTTTGGCGCTTGATAAAACGTCCCAGCCATCGGTGCTGGAACCCATGTCGCCTTAGCAACCGATGCAGGAGCACGCGCAACCACTCGAGGAGGGACATCAGCCACCACGTCACTCGGCCCAGCCATGGGGCGGGCCAAGGCGATGCGAACAGATTCGTCTCCGCTGGTAACTTCCAGCTCAGCAAGACCCGCCTCTTCGGCGAGTTCGATCAGTTTTTTCACTTTACGTAAATCCATCTTACTAACCCTCCCGATTCCGCAAAATTGATAACGCCGCATTGAGTGCAAGTTCGTAGCCCTGAGCGCCTAAACCAACGATAACGCCTTCAGCAATGTCGCTGAAATACGATACCTGCCGAAATTCCTCGCGCTGATGGATATTCGACAAGTGCACTTCAATCAATGGCACCCCAACCCCGAGGAATGCATCACGCAACGCGATACTCGTATGAGTGAACGCGCCCGGATTGATCAAAATAAAATCCACCGCGCTTGCCGCCGCAGCTTGGACCGCGTCAACTAATTCATGCTCAGCATTGCTCTGTAGCGCGGACAACTCAGCGCCAGCAGCACGCGCTTGCTCGATAAGCCTTTGCTCGATCTGCGGCAAGGTCTGCTGCCCATACACGTCGGGCTCCCGTGTACCCAGCAAATTCAGGTTCGGCCCGTTCATGAGTAGCAATCGATAGCGCTGATCTGACATAAGAAACCTCAAACGGCATTTCCAGTATTTAACCGAAATTATGCCATATAATCTATTTTTAACTGCATTTTACTAGATTTTAGTTAGTCATTTATTACTGTAATTCGCTAAAACAGCCTCCAAGTGGGGCACAAGTTGCTGCTCCGACACCTCGCCTTGGAGCCTAAATTCTTCGATTTCGCTGGTATCTTGTCGAAAGAAAACCAAACTCGGTGGCCCAAAGAGGCCATAGTGATTGAGAAGTTCTTGGTCTATCGCATCATTGCGGGTCACATCCGCACGCAATAGTTGAAACCGACCAAGCAATGGTGCCACTGCGGCAGTAGGAAAAACCTGCTCCTCCATAACTTTGCAGGAAACACACCAATCCGCATAAACATCTAATAATACCGGCATCTGGGTCTCCCGAGTGGCCTGCTGAACATCCGCGAGGCTTTTCACCCCGCGCCACTCCAGTGCCTTTTCCGTCGCGCCTGACAGACCTGCATTGGAGCTGAACCCGTCAAGCGGCTTGAGGGGATCTGTGCTGCCTATCCCAGCACCGACAACGCACATTCCACCCCAAAGTAGAGCAACAACCCCCACCACCTGCAGGCCTCTTTGCCCCGGTTGTCGCTCTGAGAAAACCAAAGCCCCGAGAAATACCCCACAACCAATAAGCAGTGCACCCCACAGCAGCAGCACTAGAGGTGCTGGCAGCAAGCGCGCCAACAACCAGATAGCTACCGCCAGCAAGCCAACCCCAAAGGCAGCTTTCACCAAGTCCATCCAGCCACCAGCCCTTGGCAACCAATGTCCGCCAGTACCACCGACTATCATTAATGGCACCCCCATGCCGAGCGCCAGAGTAAATAATGCGCTGCCACCTAACGCCACATCACCGGTATTCGACAAATAAATCAAGGCGCCAGCGAGCGGCGGTGTAATGCACGGCGAGACCACGAGGCTAGACAATGCGCCCATGACAAAGACCGAGCGGTGACTGGAGCCAGAAGCCACCTGAGCTTGTTGCGCACGCGCCCGATCGTCCAACCACTGCTGCAAACGTTGCGGCAACGTTAACTCATAAAAGCCAAACATCGCGCCCGCAAGCACAGTGAAAATCAGTGCTGACAACATAAGAACGGCCGGCGACTGCAGCTTCGCTTGCAAATTTAACTCAGCTCCAAACAGGCCCACCAGCAACCCAACAGATGCAAAGGTCAAGGCCATGCCAAGTACGTAGGCTGCAGACAGCGAAATCGCGCGCCGTTTCGCCAAATCCTGCCCCTGTCCAACAATAATGCTCGATAGAATCGGCAACATCGGAAACACACAAGGGGTAAAGGTCAGACCCACGCCAGCAACAAAAAATACCGCCAAGACGGTGATCAAACTGGCGTTGGCAAGGATATCCGCTAACGCTCGATCTTCCCCGATCACCTGAGTGGCTTGATTCAAAGACGGCGACTCAGCAGCAGCAGAGCTGGGCTGCAGACTGTCGCCGCTAAAAATAAAATCGCGCCGCTCCGGTGGGTAGCAAAGACCGCGGTCAGCGCACCCTTGATAAATGACACTTAATTGGGCGCCTTCATCCAACACGAACTTGTCCGGTAATGTCAGCTCCGCAAACTGATAGTAGACCTCAACATCACCAAAAAATTCGTCGAACTTTTCTTCGCCGGGCGGGATTTGCAACTCGTCTATCCGTGTTCCGTCGACACGAACAGAAAATTGATGGCGGTACAAATAATAGTCGGGAGCAATGTCCCAAGTTATTCGCACAGCCCCTGAATCTGTGCGGTCGGACCGAATAGCAAAGGCTTCATCAACTGCCAGAAATGTCGGTTCTTGAAAAGGTTGTGCTGAAGGCCGCAGGAAATCCTCTGCGCCTGCGGAAAAAGCCGACAGGCATAGGGCGGTTAGACTTACAACCAACGGGAGAACGCCTGCGCTCTTGGAAGCGCTTCTGCGCCAGCTACTCTTTGCGCCACCGCGTGCATTCAGATTAAGCAAGCCATTAACTCGCTCGCGAAAAAAAACCATATGAATTACATTCCAGAGTTAACCGAGCGCCGCGCCAGCCGCTTGCTGAATCATTCGCTCACGATCCAACCATGATAAAAGTACCAACGATTCACTGCCACCAACTATTATCGCGGTTTACACGCGCTGCACTCGCGGCTTGGTTTTGTCTGACATTGATGAGTTGCACCACAGCACCGCTGGCGCCGCCGCCCGAGAATCTGAAGGCCGAGCAACAGAGCCGCCTGTTGGATCTGGAATACGCCGCCTTGGACGCCATCGATCGTATGCAATTTAGTTCGCCCTATGCCAACAGTGCAGAGGAAATATTTACTCAGATGCTGGCCCTTGATCCAACGAATTTGGCCGCACGACGCGGTTTTGAACAAATTGTCGAGCATCACATCGACGTCGCATTGCGGGCATTGGCAGGACGCCAACAATCTTCCGCACAGCGCGCCTTAGATCACGCGCGCCGCTTGGACCCTCAACATCCTTCGATCATCCCCACAGAGAATCAGTTGGCATTACTTGCAAATTCAAAATTCGTCAGCATCAAGTTACCGAGAGGCGATCTACGACAGGCAAGACAAGCAACAACCGAGCAACTGCGACGCTTACTCGCGCAGTTAGATCGAACCCTTCGATGTCGCTTCACTATAGCGGTCAGCAATGACGAACAGGGAAGATTTGTCTACCGACTTTTAAAGGAACGACTTCAAAGCTCGAAAGGCACGATGCCTTTGAGCGCTGGCATTATAATTTCAAGCCCCAATCGCGTGGAGGGCACATGTTTCTGAAACGGCTTCAGGCTGGGTTCGGCACTTTACTCGCCTGCACATTGATGGCGAGCATGGGAGGTTGCAAGCCATCTGTGCAAGACACCGCAATCTATGAGGTGAGCAATGCCAGCGTTCGTACCCCTCTGCCCGGGCGGACAATTACTGCGGGCTACTTTGATTTCAAGAATAAGGGCGATGCAACTGCCACCATTGTTGGCGTTAGCAGCGACATAGCGGCGAGCATTGAAATGCACACGATCACAAAAATCGACGGCCAAATGCGCATGCGCCCGCTGTCTGAGATACCCGTTGAACCAGGCGCGGTAGTCAGTTTCGCCAGCGGCGGGAAGCATTTGATGTTATTCGACGTACAACTAGGCGACAGCCCCAGTACGCTAAAAATCGAGCTAGCGAGCGGTGACATTGTCGAGGCACCCTTCCATCACACTCAGTTGATCGAGTCAGATTAAGGGACAACACTATGCAATGGAAATTCTGGCAGCGACGCACTGTGGTCACCGATGACATTATGGACAAACCGGTAGAGCCTTCATCCAAGCGAATGGTGCTGCGGAGCGTGGGCGGCAGCTTAGCCGTCTTGTTTATACTAATTGGCTCAATCGGCTGGTGGTGGAACAGTGAGCCAGACCACTTTGATGTGCGCGCCAAAGCTCTAGAGTACGCCACGAATAATGATCAGCAGGTGGTCACTGGCTACATCACCACCACGGCGGTCATAGAGCTGGCAGACACACTGCTGAGCAAACGCGGTGGCTACCTGTCTAACGACCTGCTACCACCGGGTGCGTGGATGGACAATATCCCAGAATGGGAATTCGGAACGCTGACATTACTGCGAGACACGGCACGAGTTTATCGAAATGACTTTTCGCGCTCGCAAAGCCAATCCACAGAAGACCCGGATCTGGCAGAGGCGGAAGCTAAGTTCTTCTTTGACAATAATTCTTGGCTGTTGCCCCAAACCGAAGATCAGTACCGGATCGGTATTGAATATTTCCAAGCTTACCGAAATCGGCTGACCAACCCACTCGAAGCTAACGCGCAGTTCTATGCTCGCGCCGATAATCTGCAGCAGTGGCTTGCCGCCGTCGAAACACGCCTCGGCAGCCTATCGCAAAGACTTTCTGCCAGTGTCGGCAAACGCCAGCTCAATACGGACCTAGCCGGCGATATTGCAGCCAGTCAAGCAACCCAGAGCCCCCAAGAGCGAATAGTGAAAACGCCATGGCTACAGATAGACAATGTCTTTTATGAAGCGCGCGGGTTTACCTACGGTTTAATCCATATGCTGCATGCAATCGACAACGACTTTGCCGATGTACTAGACAAGAAGAATGCGCGGGTTTCGCTGAAACAGATCATCCGCGAATTGGAGCCGACCCAAGAAACACTCTGGAGCCCAATGGTCCTCAATGGCGATGGCTTTGGTCCGCTGGCTAATCACTCACTCGTAATGGCGTCGCATATTTCTCGAGCAAATGCAGCGATCATCGATTTACGCACTCTGCTGACCCAAGGCTAGCACCAACGATTTAAACAACGCTGGGGGATCGTTAATTTACCCCGAATGCATATGGTAACTCCCGTTCACGCTGGTATCATACGCGCCGCAGACTTGCAGGGGGCTAGTTCTGATTATCCAGAACATTATATTCCTATGTCCTCTTGCAGACCGATACACCAATCTGTTGGGGACTTAAATGACTGATCTCTTGATATGGCCGCCATTACTTGGCGTACTTGGCATGGTTGTGGCCGTGATTATTTATATGATCGTGCGCAGCTATGACCCGGGTTCGGAGGCTCTTCAGAAAATCGCAGACGCTATTCATGAAGGCGCTATGGTTTTCATGAAGAGAGAATATACGCAGCTGGCAATTTTCGCGTCGGTACTTGTGGTCGCTATTTACTTCTCGCTTGGATCTTCTACCGCGATAGCTTTCATCGCGGGAGCACTATCCTCAGCTTGCGCGGGTTGGTTCGGCATGTACACCGCTACACAGGCCAATGTCAGAACGACTAATGCGGCGCATACTGTCGGCCAGGCCAGCGCACTTTCGGTGGCCTTCTTTGGTGGTTCCATTATGGGGCTCGCAGTGGCCTCGCTTGGCCTTATAGGATTGGGTTCTGTCTATTATTTCTTCGGTGGAGACCCTGAAACCGCGCATCATATCCACGGATTTGGTATGGGCGGATCCGTAGTTGCCTTGTTTTCTCGAGTAGGCGGCGGCATTTACACAAAAAGCGCGGATGTTGGCGCCGACTTAGTCGGGAAAATCGAGCAGGGAATCCCTGAAGACGACCCAAGAAACCCTGGTGTGATTGCGGATAACGTTGGCGATAATGTTGGCGACGTAGCGGGCATGGGATCGGATATTTTCGAATCATACGTAGGCTCTATGATCGCGACTATTGCCATAGCGTCCACACTCGCAGCGGCGTCGATAACTGCTCTAGCACCCGAAATGAGCGAAGCAGACGGTCGGGCGACGCTGATGTTTTTACCGCTGGCGCTCGCGTCGAGTGGCTTAATTTGTTCAATCCTTGGGATCGGCGCGGTGCGGGCGATGTCTACCTTCGAACCAGCCAAAGCGCTGAGATTTGGAATGATTGGAACTACCATTCTTTTCATGGCAGTGGCCTACGTCCTTGTCCAAATGGTTGGTTTGACGACCGATATTTGGTACGCGGTCTTGTTTGGGGCGGCCGGTGGCATTTGTATTGGCCTCATCACGGAGTATTACACGGCATCAACGCCTGTCGTTAACATCGCTGAATCAGGCAAGACAGGACCGGCGACCGTTATGATCACCGGCTTATCTGTTGGCATGCAGTCAGTCGTCGGACCTTTGCTTGTAATCTGTGCAATCATCTGGGTGTCTACTGAAATGGCCGGCTTATATGGGGTCGGAGTTGCTGCAGTAGGGCTTCTAGCCACAGTAGGCATGACAATGGCCGTGGATGCTTATGGACCGGTAGCAGACAACGCTGGTGGTATCGCGGAAATGGGTGGCTTGGGAGAAGAAACGAGAGCCATCACCGACTCTCTCGATGAATTAGGTAATACCACAGCCGCCATGGGCAAAGGTTTTGCCATCGGGGCTGCGGCACTCGCAGCACTGGCAATTATTGCAGCGTTCGTCGAAGTGCTGACCGTGGAAAGAGGCGGCAATTTTATCCTGCACATTGGCGATCCAAATGTTCTCATTGGCCTATTTATTGGCGGCTTGGTCCCGTTTTTGATCGCCAGCATAACCATGACTGCGGTGGGCGATGCCGCGATGGAAATGATCGAGGAAATCCGCCGACAGTTCCGCGAAATTCCTGGCCTTATGGAGGGAACCGCTGAGCCGGATAACGCCAAATGTGTCGACATCGCGACGGCCGCGGCATTGAAAAGGATGCTTTTGCCAGGAATCATTGCCGTGGCTGTTCCGCCCGTAGTCGGTTTTACCCTGGGGGCAGAGGCTCTCGGTGGAACTCTTGGGGGTGGTTTAATCGGGTGCGTTCTACTCGCTCTTACTATGGCCAACGCGGGCGGCGCCTGGGACAACGCTAAAAAATATGTTGAAAAAGGCAATCTGGGCGGCAAAGGATCCGATGTTCATGCCGCAGTAGTTGTCGGCGACACGGTCGGCGACCCCTTCAAAGATACCTCTGGCCCATCGATGAACATCCTCATCAACGTGATGGCGATTGTTAGCTTGGTGATCGCGCCACTGTTGGCCTAGGATTTTCCCGGCTGAATAAAAGGGGGCTTAGCCCCCTTTTTTTTAATATGCGCTGGTTAGAATAAGAGTGTCCCGCCGTTACCATTGCTCCGGCAATTTCTTGGCCACCCGCTGTTGCTTGAGCCGCACATATTCTGGCACTCCATTTTTATACCTCGGGTAGTCTTCTCCGGCGATCAACGGCCGCAAATAACGCATCGCTCGGGCAGTGATATCAAAACCATCTTTCGTGATGTAACTCTTAGGCATAAACCGCTCTACATTCGCAACCTTGGACAATTTTGCTTCGCCAATTTTCCAGCGATAGGGCGAATCGTTGGTTCGCACAATCGTCGGCATCACCGCCGTCTTGCCGGCCACAGCTAATTTAACCGCCGCGCACCCCAGCGCATACGCCTGTTCTACATCGGTTGCAGAAGCAACGTGCCGAGCTGAGCGCTGCAAATAATCGGCCACCGCCCAGTGGTTTTTGAATCCCAGCTTAGCCGTCACCATATTGGCAATCACTGGAGCCACTCCTCCAAGCTGCGCATGACCAAAAGCATCCTTGGATGCACCAGACTCACCCACAAATTTGCCATTTGCGAGCCGCACGCCCTCGGAAACCACGACAACGCAGAAGCCTTTTTCCGCAACGGTGGCTTTCACCCGACGGAGAAACTGCTGCTGATTAAAGGGCACCTCGGGCAACAAAATGATGTGGGGAGGATCGCCTGCTTGCTCCCGCGCTAACGCGCCGGCCGCTGCGATCCAACCTGCATGCCGTCCCATGACTTCCAACACGAAAACCTTGGTCGATGTCGCACACATCGACTCAATATCGAGCGCCGCCTCCTTAGTCGAGACCGCAACATATTTCGCAACCGAACCGAAACCCGGGCAGCAGTCCGTTATTGGCAGGTCGTTATCGACCGTCTTTGGCACCCCGATGCACTGCAGCGGGTAGCCTACGCGGGCACCAAGTTGTGACACTTTATTCGCAGTGTCCTGAGAATCGCCGCCGCCGTTATAAAAGAAGTAACGGATATTATGTGCTTTGAATACCTCAATCAGACGATGATATTCACGCGGATCCTCCGCATAAGGCTTAAGTTTGTAGCGACACGATCCAAAAGCCCCGCCCGGGGTAGTACGCAACCCCGCAATGGCGCGCTTGCTTTCTTTGGACGCGTCAATTAATTCCTCGTTCAACGCTCCTACAATGCCATTGGCACCGACCAAGACTTTGCCAATTATATCTTTATGCTCCGCAGCGGTTTGCAAGACGCCACAGGCTGTCGCGTTAATAACCGCAGTAACACCACCGGATTGGGCATAAAAGGCATTTGCCTTGACCATAGGTTTCTCCTTCAAGCAGCGTTTATTCGCTGGGGGCAGAATTGTCTGCGATTCCGGAAATTTGTGCGACAATTTCTGCCCCTTTTAGGCGCATCCGCATGAGTAAACATCTCTACTTCCTAGGCATCGGCGGCACTCTTATGGGGAGTCTTGCGCAGTTGGCAAAACAGATGGGGTTTGAGGTCAGCGGCAGCGACGGCGCCATATATCCACCGATGTCAGATCAACTTAGCAGAGCCGATATCCGTGCCTTCGAAGGTTTCGACCCCGCCCAACTCGAGCCGCCACCAGATCAGATCATTGTCGGCAATGCCGGCCTGCCTCGAGGCAATGCCGCGATCGAATACATACTCGAACGGAATCTGAGCTACACCTCCGGTGCCGAGTGGCTGGGCAACACGGTGCTGCGCAACCGCTGGGTATTGGCAGTCGCAGGCACTCACGGTAAAACAACGACGGCGAGTATGCTGGCGTGGATCTTAGACCAGGCAGGTCTTAACCCCGGCTATCTAATTGGCGGTGCACCCAATAATTTCGAACAATCCGCGCGGATCGGCGACAGCCCATTCTTTGTCGTTGAAGCAGACGAATACGACACCAGCTATTTCGATCGTCGCGCAAAATTCGTGCATTATCGCCCGCGCACGTTGATCGTAAACAACCTCGAATACGATCATGCCGATATATTTCCAGACATTGCGGCCATTCAGGCTCAGTTTCACCTGTTGCTCAGAACCGTTCCTGCAGGGGGGCTGGTATTAGCACCCAGCGACGATGAGGCGTTCAATGACGTACTCCATCAGGGCTGCTGGAGCGAAATAGCGAGGGTGGGTGACAAGGCGCCCCGAAAGCCGGTAGAACAAGACAGCGGAGATTTATGGTCGACCAACCAAAGCTTGGCGGATCCTGAGGCGTTCGAGGTACTCCTCAACGGCGCTGGCCAAGGGATCATTAAATGGACACTCAAAGGCGCTCACAACCGCTCCAACGCCATAAATGCGATTGCCGCTGCGCGTCATGCAGGCGTGCCAACCAACGTATCTATCGAAGCCTTAAACAAATTCAGCGGCGTGAAACGCCGAATGGAAGTCATCTTTGAAGACCCCAGCACCGTCATTTACGACGACTTTGCCCACCACCCAACTGCGATTCGAACGACGTTGCAGGGACTGCGGGACAACGCCAGCGCTGACGAGATCGTCGCTATTATCGAGCCCCGCACCCACACCATGTCACTCGGCACTCTACAAGCCGACCTGACGACCTGTTGTGCTGCCGCTGACCGAGTGATTTGGTTTCGCGGCCGCAATATCAAATGGGATGTACAGCAACTCGCAAGCGACTGCGTCGTCGATGCTAATGTTGAAGACAGCACCGATAAGTTGGTGGAACATTTACTGCAGTTGCCCAAGCTTGAGGGCGGACGCAGGCGTCATCTTGTGATTATGAGCAATGGCGCCTTTGACAACATCTATAGCAAAATCATAGCGGGCTTTACGGCGCTTGGTCAGTAAAGCCCAGAAACCACACCACAGGGGATATTCGTGTTAACTGAAAAACGCATTGTTATTACCGGTGCCGGCAGCGGGATCGGCCGCGCCACCAGCATTCTCGCTGCAGGCTACGGAGCAAAGGTTGTCTGCGTAGATCTTAATGAAAGTGTCAGCTCTACTGTCGATGAAATCAAACAGAACGGTGGCACCGCCACAGCCGTGCATGCCGACGTGAGCGACGAGGCTGCCGTAGCAGAGTTCATTAATCAGTGTGTGGCGCAGCATGGAGGCATAGACGGAATCTACGCCAACGCCGGCGTTTCTGGCGGCGGCAAAAGCCTAACTGAATTGACGGTGGAAGACTGGCAACGCACCTTAGCTGTCAACACTGTTGGCGTATTTTTGGCGATCAAACACAGCGTCCCGTATTTCGTTAGTCAGGGACAAGGCGCGATAGTTTGCACCGCATCAGTCGCAGGACTGCGCGCAAACGCGGGCGGGGTAGATTATTCGGCCAGCAAAGCTGGCGTCATCAGCATAGTCCAAACTACCGCGTACCAGCTCTATGGAACCGGTGTAAGAATAAATGCTATATGTCCAGGGCTTATTGAGACAGGCATGACCAAGCCGACTTTCGACCGCGCGCGCGAGCGCGGTAAAGAGGACAGGATTGGGCAGATTAATCCAGCCAAACGCTACGGCCATCCCAGCGAAATTGGCGAAGCCGCATGCTTTTTACTCAGTGACCGTGCGTCTTATGTTAACGGCCACGCATTACCGGTTGACGGCGGTCTGTCCGCTTCGCATCCTTGGCCGTTTCCCAGAAGCTAGAACGAGGCCTCTGGCATCGCCATGACAACTGAGGATTCTGCCTGAATACTTTGCTCCAGCCCCAAAGTCTGAGGCAGTAGCCGCGCAAAAAAGTATGCCGCGGTTGCGCGTTTGGCGTCGCCGAATTCGTTCTGTGGAGCACAACTGGCCATACGCGCCCACATCCAGGCACATAAGGTAAGGCCAACGAAATCCAAGAAGTCGACCGATACCGCACCAGGTAAGTTGGGATCCTGTTGGCTACGCGCGACCACCGACTGAGTGACGGAGTCTAAACGCTGACAAACCTCAGCCAACGGCTGGGCAAATTCGGGCGCAACCGCGCTGGCGGTTATCTCGCCCAGTAAATCTTGCAGTGTCTTACCGCCATCACGAATGATCTTGCGGCCCACCAAATCAATCGCCTGCACACCATTAGTACCTTCATAAATTTGGCCGATCCGCGCATCACGAACGATCTGCTCCATCCCCCACTCTTTGATATAGCCGTGCCCACCAAGTACCTGCTGTCCAAGCACCGCACATTCTAACCCTCGGTCGGTTAAAAAGGCTTTGACGACGGGGGTAAGCAGTTGACCTATCCGTCCTGCTCGCTGATCACCTGCATACTTCTCGAGATCGAGCTGCATACCGACATAAAAGCCCATGGCCCTGCAGCCCTCGGCATACGCCCTTTGGGTCAGTAACATGCGTCGAACGTCCGGATGCACCAGTAGCGAGTCGGCTGCCGCGTCCGGGGTTTGCGGACCGGCAGGTGCCCGTCCTTGCAACCGGTCGTGTGCATAATTCGCAGAGTGTTGGTAGGACAGTTGAGCTGCACCAAGACCCTGCAAACCAACGCTGAGACGTTCGTAGTTCATCATAGTAAACATGGCCGCAAGGCCCTGATTCTCCTCGCCGAGCAAATAGCCCTTGGCGCCGTCGTAATTGATCACCGAGGTGGCGCTGCCTTTTATACCCATTTTGTGTTCCAGCGAACCGCTGGACCAACCATTGCGGTCACCCAGACTGCCATCACTGTCCGGTAGGTATTTCGGCACGATAAATAACGAAATTCCCTTACTACCCATAGGCGCGTCCGACAATCGGGCCAGAGTTAAATGCACGATGTTTTCCGCCATATCGTGCTCACCACTGGTGATAAAAATCTTCTGGCCTGTGATGGCATAACTGCCATCGCTCTGCGCCTCGGCCTTGGTGCGCATAATGCCAAGGTCGGTGCCGGCGTGAGACTCGGTCAAGGCCATTGCTCCTGTCCACTCGCCCGAATAGAGCTTCGGCAAATACGTGCTCTTTTGCTCCGGCGTACCATGGGCGTCTATGCACAAACAGGCCCCTACGGTCAGGGTACCGTACAAGTAGAGGCTGCTATTCGCCGACCAAAACATCTCTTCCACCATGCAACCAAGGCTCTTTGGCATGCCCTGTCCGCCAAACTGAGGATTACCCGATAGCCCCAGCCAACCGCCCTGAGCTATTTCACCGAACGCCGCTGCAAATCCTTTCGGGGTTGTGACGTTGCCGTCCTGCCACTGACAGCCCTCCGTGTCACCAGACTGATTAAGCGGCGCCATAACCTCAGAGGCCACCCGACCACCCTCAGCAACAATGGCTTTGACCACATCTGGCGACAAATCGGCAAATGCCTCGATCTCGCTCCAAACACTTTGCACATCAAAAACATCATCCAATAAGAATTCGATGTCCTGCTGTTGTACTTGGTATTCCACTTATTTTCCTTGTTAGATTAAGCGTCATGTTGGGGGCGAAGACGTTATCGCCTAGTCACCTGAATTCTAACCATAGCTCCAGTGTTGTTCTAATTTTTTGTGCGCCAGCTTAACAATGTCTAATTATCGTGGATGTTTAAGCCGCGGGTTATGCCGATCCGTATACAGATCAAGTCAAGTACTCACCGAATTTTCGGCAACAACCCATAGCACACCCCTCGCGCCGAATTAGTCTACCTGCTGAAATCCGCGAAGAGTCCAACTAATTATGCTTATAAACACTATTCGGCGCGCAGCTCGTTTGGCTATCGATTGTGTCGTCGGCGACGTCTGCGTGCTTTGTCAATTGCCGTTAACCGCCCATCAATGGCGAGATCCCCTAGGTCTAAATGATCATATGTGCCCGTATTGCCGGACTGCCGTAGCCTTGAACACCAATGCGTGCGGGCATTGCGCATTACCTCTGCCAATTGCTCAGAAGACTTGCGGACGATGCCTCTACACACCGCTCACGCATCTTGCCGTGGCACCCGTACTGCACCAGCATTGTGGCGCTTATTTGGTCCACCAATTGAAATTTCACCGCGGTGAGCGTGAAGCCGTGGCATTAGCGAGCTTTCTACTGACGGCAATAAACCAACATTACCCAAGTTCTGCGGCTCTGCCAGATCTCCTAATTCCAGTGCCCATTGCGCCTTGGACGCAATTACGACGGGGCTACAACCCGCCCGAGTGGCTGGCGCGGACATTGCAGAAACAGCTGGATGTCGCCGTCGCCGACGATCTAGTAACTCGTAAGAGCGGCCCGTCCCAGCGCACACTTTCTCGATCTCAGCGCATGCGCCTAGCGAAAAACACCTTCAGCTTGAAACACAAAATCGCACCCTCGATACTGAGCTCGCGTCACGTTGCCATCGTCGACGACGTGCTCACTACGGGCGCTACCGTCGCTGTCCTAAAACGAACCTTGCAACGCGCCGGCGCCAGCCGAGTCGACGTATGGAGTGCTACCCGCGCCTGATTTGTCAGTCTGACCCAAGCAATAGATGCTGCTACAGTGCGGCTATGCAGCAATCCGCACCCACACCCTATGAGCGCCTTACACCCGATGCCATTCTCGACGCTCTGGAGAGTATCGGTTTAGAGCCGAATGGCAGCTTGTTAGCACTTAACAGCTATGAAAACCGGGTCTATCAGGCGGGATTAGAAGATCAAAGCTTTGTTATCGCTAAATTCTATCGCCCACAGCGGTGGAGTAACGAGGCTATCGCTGAGGAGCACGATTTCACGCAAAAGCTCGCCAACGCCGAGTTGTCGGTCGTGACCCCTATGGCGCTGCAGGTTAAATATCCACAACCGCGCACCGTATTTGAGCACATTGAGTTCCGTTTTGCGGTGTTTCCAAGACAGGGCGGGCATCCACCAAACCTTGAGAACCATGACGACCTAGAGGTTCTTAGCCGCACCATCGCTCGCATGCACGCCGTCGGCGCGCAACAGCCATTTAATCATCGAGCACAAATCAACGTGCAACGCTTCGGCCACGACAGCCGTAACTTCCTTCTTGGAAACAATTTTTTACCTGCCGAAATGGAATCCGCTTATGCCTCGGTAAGCGAGCATCTACTGCAACGCATTGAACCTTTAATGATGGACGTTCCCAATATTCGTATCCACGGCGACTGTCACATGGGCAATATTTTATGGCGCGATGAAATCCCTCATTTCGTCGACTTTGACGACTGCATGATGGGGCCGCCCATACAGGATCTGTGGATGCTACTAAGTGGGGAGCGCGGAGATCAGACGGCCCAGCTGGCGACCATTCTAGATGCCTACAACGACTTCTACCCTTTCGAGATAAGTACATTAAGTCTGATCGAGCCATTACGAACACTGCGCATCATGCACCACGCGGCTTGGATTGCGCGGCGCTGGAATGACCCCGCGTTCCCACCAGCATTCCCGACCTTCGATAGCGTCAATTACTGGTCTAAGCATGTTTTGGAACTGCGCGAACAGCTCGCCTTGCTCGACGAGCCACCGCTAACTTACCTATAACTCTAAAGAGCCTTCCGATAGCTCACTCCTGAGCCAGCGGTAACAAGCGTCTAATGATCAAGGCCCAATTCGCGCCGATTAACGCAAATGTTGGCGTATTGTTGTAATAAAAACAAACGCTCCGACTCAGAACCACTACTTAGCTGCGACTGCAGAATACTCATCGCTTTTGAACCCGCGGCGGTCTCGGGGGCTGTGCCAGTCAATACTGAGTCTGCGTAACGATTAATAGAAAACACCCGAATGCCACCAACGATGGCCTGATCTAGCCGTTCGGCGAGCTCCTCGACGCTATCGCAATCGTCTCCTTTGATGGGCTCGTTGAAATGGACATGCACCCGGCCTTTGTAGCCCACCAGCCCTTGAATCATGCTCTGCAGATCTTCTTGTTCGCCTTTTGCGTAATGCCCGTCACGATCAATCGCTGCCAGCTCCCGAGCTTTTGCCGGTCCGCACGGGTCGATTTCATAAGACAAAGAAACCGGCACCAGCGCACCGTTACTCAGCAAACTGGCCATAGGGGCGGCTTGCTTGCGATAGGCCAGTAACAACATTTTTAGTAGCGCCGGGTCAGTGCGATCGAAGCCGTCTTTCGCTCGACCCTGCCGTTGCGCGATCCAGACCGAAACGTGTTCCTGCAAACTATGGCGGATGTACTGGCTCGTGCGTGTCATGGCGCGATAGCCCGCTCGGGCGCTGGCTAGATCTCGCTCAACAACAAAACTTTTGTTCAATCGCATCAGATCCGCAGCTAGTGGGTTATGCAACAAATTATCGCCTACGGCCATCCGGCACGTTTCGTTTCCTGCTCGCAGTATGAGTAAATTAATCAAACTCGAGTCCATAACTATGTCGCGATGATTCGAGATAAATAAATATTGGCGGGTCGGGTCCAAATGCTCTAAGCCCGACACCGTTAACGCGTCTGTGGAACTGTCCACCAGCTGTTCAAAATATTTTGAGACCAAACGCTGAACGTCATCGATGTTGCGCAAGTCGCGCACACTGTGCTGCAACACCAACCGGGTCAGCCAAGGGGCAAAAAAACGCTGGGCTAAAAATTTTGGCAAGACTAAATGTTTGGCCGCCCCCGCAAGCTGTGACGACCGACTGATTCGCGCCAATACCGCAGAAACTTCGTGGTCCTGATACGGTCGGATTGGATCAAAATCCATCGTGTCTATCTTTTGTGGCGAGATGATCGTCATGGAATCATTGATTCTCTTGCTAAAGCCCAAGCGTACCACTCATTGTCGCGGTAACCGCCACCCAGATACCCATAACAAGGATCAGCCAGAACGCAGACCTCTTTAATGCCGCGTCACTGACTGGCGGCGCGAGCACATGGCCAAGCCACGTTCCCACCAGCACTACGGGCAATGCTACCGCAGCGATCCAAATAACAGATTCACTGAGTTCACCGCGCCAACCGACCATCGCGGTGCGCGAACTGGTAACCAGCAAAAAACTTGCTAACAGCGTGGCTCTGATAACCTGCAGTGGCAACGGCTGACTGAAGCCAAAAAGCCCCAGCACCGGTCCACTGGCGGAAAACATTCCGCCCAATGTTCCACCACACAAGCCAGTGAGCCATACGACCCACGAAGGCGATACACGCTGCAAAGGTTTTGGTTTCAGCAACATTCCCAATGCCCCCAAGGTGAGAAAGACACCCAAGCAAAGTTCTAACAGCCAACGCGCATTTGCCCCAAGTTGATCAAGAAAATACAGACCCAGGACTAAGGCCGGAAGCTGACCCGCTGCCAGCCAGACAAAAAGACGCCAGTGCACGTATCGGCTTTGTCCCCATAAGGACAGTGCCGAATTAGTTAAACTGAGAATGCTCACCACCGCTGCGAGGGTTTCGATCTCTATCAAACGCAAACCACCCGCTACCGCAACAATAAGCATACCCATAGCAAACCCAGCAACCGCCTGGATATAGCTGCCCAATAGGGTGATGAGCAAAAAGATAATGAGAGCAGGAGCGTCCACTGGCGTATTGTGCCACAGCCAGTGATTCCCAATGCTCACACATCGACCACACTCGATCTGTTATCTTCTATCCATGCCACTTTGAATAGCCAAACTATGGATTTTTCCTTAACGAATAAGACAGCTCTGGTCACAGGCAGCTATCGCGGCACCGGCTTTGCAATTGCTCAGACGCTCTTGGCCGAGGGGGCCAACGTATTGGTGCATGGAATTACTGCCACACAAGCAGAAACTGCCGTGGCAGAACTGGGTGGCGGCGTACCTGTGTGGGGGGACATAAGCCAGGAAGCGGGCTGCAAAACCTTACTCGACGCCTGCGCCAACCATACAATCCAAATTCTAATTAATAATTACGGCGGAGCGGACCCGAGCACCTGGTTGGACAGCAGTGGCGACGATTGGCACAGCGCTTTCGAAAAAAACGTATTGTCGGCGCAGCGGATTACTCAAGCCCTTCTACCCGCCCTTTTGGTCGGTGCTTGGGCGCGCATAATCAACATTGGCACCGTTGGCTCCACACGACCTAATGCGCGGATGCCCGCCTATTACGCGGCAAAGGGCGCTCTGGCGACAATGACTATGAGCCTAGCAAAAGAGGTTGCTGGCAGCGCAATCCGCGTGAATCTCGTGTCACCGGGCATCATTTTAACCCCAGAGGTCAAGGCCGCTTACCTGAAGCGTGGTAAGGCCAAGGGTTGGGGCACTGAATGGGCCGAAATCGAGGCCAAGGTGGCGGCGGACATTCCTACTCGGCGCGTTACTCGGCGCGAGGAGGTGGCAGCACTCGTGGCTTTTCTGTGCAGTGAACAAAGCGACGCTATTCACGGCCAAAACCTCCGCATTGATGGTGGCCAGTTGGACGTATTGACATGAAAGCGCTGCCCGAGCGATTTATTGGCGTCACGCTGACACTGGGCAGCATCTTTGTCATTGACCTAAATCAGGTAACCCCAGTGCATCAACTTTGGCTGCCGCTGCTATTAGCGGCGGGCGCCTACCTTATGACCCAATCCTTGATGGCTGTCGCAATTGCCTGCGGCACGTTAGCCTATATTCACATTAATACCGCGTCACCATTCTGGGTTGACTCCACAGCCTATCCAATCATCGTTTTCCTTAGTGGCGCGATTATCGCGATAACCCTGTTCAAGCGTTTTCGCCAACGTATTTCTGCCACTCATGAAGCCCGTTGGGCTCGCCGCCAGTCCGCAAATAAAGATAACTCATGATCGAGCTTGAATCTCCCGAGGCGGTGTTATTCGATTTCGACGGCACGTTGGCGCCAAACCTAGACTTAGCGGACATGCGCCGCCAAGTCGTTGACCTAACGATTGCAGCAGGTGTTCCTGAAGAAATTTACACGGGCTTATACATAATCGAAGTGATTGAAGCAGGCGCTGCATGGCTAGACAAAAATAACACTGCGCAGGCAACTCATTATCAAAACAGCGCAAATCAGCGAATTCTGGAACTTGAGCTGAACGCAGCCGCAGCAACGCAAGTCTTCCCTGGCGTTAAAAATATGCTCTCTCAATTGCGCCAACGCGGTATCAGCATTGGTATTGTCACTCGCAATTGCAGAGCAGCCATCGAAGCGGTCTTTCCGGATCGTGAGCAGTTCGTGGATGCTGTTCACGCTCGCGATGACGTGGTTCATTTAAAACCCGATCCGCGCCACCTGCTGTGCAATCTGCAGGCCCTAAACGCGCGCCCGAATCGCAGCATAATGGTGGGCGATGGCGCGCTCGACATGCAGGCCGGCAAAGCATTAAACATGCACTGCATTGGTGTGCTTACTGGAAGCAATGATTCTGCTGCACTCAGAAACGCGGGGGCCAATCAGATATTAACCGACTGCATTTCCCTGCACGACGCGTTACGTTAACGCGTTGGCTTTCAGTCGTTCTAACGGCAAACTAGGATCCAAGCTTCGCGGAGATCGCGTTATGGAAACCGGAACTTTGGTTCGAAACGAACTCGCCCCCTTGTTGGATCGTCTTATCGTGCAGTTGGAAGACGAGGGCAAATTGACCTATCGAGCACACTTTACGCGCATTCGTAGACGACTTATTAGCGCTCATAACGATTGGGAATTGGCGCGGCCCATCATTGACCTATCTGCCGCCAATGCCATGGGCTTTGAGTTTTCCAATACTGCGCACGCCTTGGTCACGCGTATCCTGAATAAATCGAACGGGCTAATACGCGAAATCGATGGTATCGAGCAAATCCAGCACTGAGGAATTATGAAAGCAAGCATCAAGGCCCTGTATCGCTACCCTGTCAAAAGCATGGGGGGAGACAACCTCGACCATACCGCCTTAACCAAGAACGGCATTCCAGGCGACCGCTGCTGGACAGTAAAGGATGAAGAACGTGGGGGCATTAAAGGTGGCAAGAGATTCCCGCAGCTTATGGACATGCACGCAGTGCTCGAGCATGAACCCGATGCACTCACGCTGTCGCCTCCAGTCGCCATTACGCTCCCTGATCAAAGCCATACGCATTCGACAGATCCAAATGTCAATCAGGCACTGTCTGCGGCAATCGGATCACCCGTGAGTCTTTGGCCGCTGCTGTCTGCTGATCAACTCGAGCATTACCGGCGCCCCCCAAATCCAGAAAATTTTGATCAAATGGCTTACTTTCGAGCCTTATTTGCACGCACAGACGACGAACCTCTGCCTGACCTATCGGCTTTCCCCGAAGAACTGTTCATCTACGAGTCCTCCCCTGGAACCTACTTCGATGCATTCCCGCTGCTAATCATGACCACCACTTCACTAAATGCCATGGCCGCGGCGACTGCCGAAAGCAATTTCGATGTACGGCGCTTTCGCCCAAATATAATTCTCGACACCGATGCAGATGGTTTTGTGGAAAATAGCTGGGTAGGCAAACGGCTGCAGCTCGGCAGCGCAATTCTGCAGATCAATGCCATCTGCCCCCGTTGTGTTATGACCACCCATGGCTTTGCCGATTTGCCCAAAGATCCAAGGGTTATGCGGCATCTGGTGCAACAAAACGAGGGTAACCTGGGTGTTTACGCAAGCATTGAACAATCTGGAGACATTAAATTAGGCGATCAGGTTGAGTGGCTAGCGCCCAGTTAAACCGAGTCGATAAATTAACGTACTAACTTTGCCGCTGCATAAAAAAAGGGGCCCAGAGCGCCCCTTTTCCAAATCGACTGCCGTGCGTCAACGCCGGCACAGTTATAGGCACCGATCAGTTGCTGCCGGTAGGCACTTCAGTAAACGCCATGCCTTTGTCCATGCGCGGTTCTTGAGGCATCCCTAACACTCGCTCTGCAATGATGTTGGCCATGATTTCGTCGGTACCGCCGGCGATCCGCCCGCCCGGTGCGCCCATATAAGTGAGCTGCAGCATGCCCGCTTCTTTAGACAATTGTTCATCCCAAATTGCCCCGCTCATTTCCAACAAGTCCATACAGAATGAGGCCATTTCCTGGGTCTTTGGTGCGCCTACTAACTTACCGATCGAATTTTCTGGTCCGGGAATTTCGCCCCGAGACATCGCCGTCATAGATCGATAACCGGTGAACCGCAACCCCGATTCCTGCACGTACCAGTTGGCCAGCTTGGCGCGCACAGCGCTGTCGGCGATTGCAGGCTTGTCATCGATCATAACTTCGTTCGCAATACGATAAGCCATTTCAACGTTAACGCCCGCACCGCCACCACCGATCGCCGCACGCTCATTCATTAACGTGGTTAAAGCGACTTGCCAACCCTGACCAACCTCGCCAAGCCGCTGACTGTCAGGAATGCGTACATCGGTGAAATACACCTCGTTGAAATTAGCCCCGCCAGTCAACTGCTTGATGGGCTTAATTTCCACTCCAGGCGACTTCATATCGAGGAAGAAATAGCTCAGCCCCTTGTGCTTCGGCACATTGGGGTCGGTCCGCACGACCAAAATGCCATAATCAGAATAGTGTGCACCCGAAGTCCAGATTTTCTGTCCGTTAATAACCCAATCGTCACCGTCGCGCTCAGCCTTGGTGCGCAGAGCTGCCAGATCAGAGCCACCCGCAGGTTCGGAGAACAATTGGCACCAAATTTCTTCGCCGCTGGCGAGCTTCGGCAAATAACGCGCGTGATGCTCTGGCTGACCCCAAGTCATCAAGGTCGGAGCGGCCATGCCTTGCCCGATAACAAAGAACCCTGCAGGAACATTGTATTTCGCTTCTTCTTGATTCCAGATCACTTGTTCAATCGCGTTTGCACCACGCCCACCAAACTCTTTGTCCCAGCGAATGCAGGCCCATCCGGCATCATACTTACGCTTTTGCCATAACTTTGCTGCCGCAATTTCATCCATGCCAGCAAGCTCCTCCTCGCTCGGCACGTTGTCTTTCAACCATGCCGCGGCTTCAGCGCGAAACGCTGCTTCGTCTTTTGAGTCCTTAAAATCCATTATCGTCGTCCTTTATTTGTCTCGTTCACTGAATGCTACGCGCGATCTAGGCCGCGTTAGTTTGTTCGTAAGCCGTAATCAGTTTGTCCTGCCAGTAGCCCTCACTGCCTATATTTACGCTAAGTAACTTCGCTCGGCGGTAATAAAACTGACAATCAAATTCCCAGGTGAAGCCCATACCCCCATGCGTTTGGACATTTTCTTCCGCGGCGTGCACTGCAGCCTGAATAGCGCCCACCCGCGCAGTCGCTGCGGCCAATGCGAGTTCGGCACTGCCGCTGTCCAATGCCCAAGCACCGTAGTAACAATTGCTGCGCGCTAAAGTATTTTTCACGTACATGCCCGCAAGCTTGTGTTTTATCGCCTGATAGGAGGCAATAGATCGCCCAAAGGCATAACGCCCCATGGCGTAGTCCCGCGCCTGCTCAAGCGCGGCATCGGCTAGGCCAACTTGTTCCCAAGCGAAAAGCACGGCTGCCCGGTCGAGCAGACTTTCCATAGCTGCCCACCCGGCCCCATCACCCCCGAGCAATTCAGATTGCGCATTAGCAAAATCGATAGCCGCATGACCGCGAGTGAAATCCAGCGTGCGGACAGCCTCTCGACTTACTCCAGATTGATCCAATTCCACCAAGTGTAAGCTTGCTCCATCGCCTTGGTTGCTGGCGGCAACCACTACGGCGAAGTCCGCAATGCCGCCATCTGCTACAGGGATTTTACGACCCGTAACCGAGCCACCAGTAGCTGCGGTTTTAAGATTACTGGCCGCCGGACGGCCATTGCCTTCGGCCAGCGCAAAGGTGCCGATAGCTTCACCACTGGCCAGCATCGGCAACCACTTTTCTTTCTGCTCCTGACTGCCCAACATCAATAGCGCTTCCGTGGCCAAATAAACCGAGGAACTGAAGGGAATCGGCGCCGCCGCACGGCCCAGTTCTTCAGCGATGACCACTAATTCGAGATAGGACAATCCCAGACCGCCAAATTCCTCGGGAATCACGGTGGCAGTCCAGCCCATCTCTACGACTTTTTGCCACAACTCTGCGTCGTATTGCGCGTCGCTATCCAATACTTTACGGACTGCCATAGGCGGGCAGTTATCGGCCAAAAATCCACGCGCCTGTTCGCGCAGCAGCTCTTGTTCGTCAGAAAATTCAAAATCCATAATCGCCTTCCCCAATGTTATTTTCGCTGACTTTGCTTTGCGCAAGTCCCTCACGCGAACGATGGAATATACCAGAGCCTCAAGAGCTTTGACTACGCACACGCGCAGTGCTGCGGTGCTTGTCTCAATTACATCGCATATCGGCAGCGCAACTGCATGCGGCGACTGCGCCCAGCGACAGACTATTCAAGGGCATCAGCTCATTGCGATAAATTTACCCGAGTTGCCGTTTTTATCTGCGCCCAATCTCTCTAGAATCGCCTAATGCATCAGCCAGACTTTAACCAACATGGTTTTTTACGCGTCGCCGCAGCCACTCCCGTAGTCAGCATTGCCGACCCAGCCGCGAATGCCGAAGCAATACTCAAACAATTGCAAGATTTGGCAGGACAGCAGGTTGCCGTGGCCGTTTTTCCTGAACTCGGCCTGAGCAGCTATTCGGCAGAAGACTTATTTTTTTCCGAGAACTTACTCTCTGATTGTCGTCAGGCACTGGCCCTACTCGCGCAACACTCGCCACTACCGTTTTGTGCAATAGGCACTCCTTGGCGACTAGCTGACGGACGCCTACTCAACTGTGCTGCACTCCTCGGCAACGGCAGAGTGTTGGGCATGGTGCCAAAATCTGTGCAGCCGAATTACGGTGAATTTTATGATCAACGGTGGTTCGTATCCGGTCAGGGCATCAACGAAACTGAGGTTACCGAGGACCTTGGCAGCTTTCAGATTCGCCGCGATCAATTATTTAACGTCGGCGGCCATTTAGTCGGGATAGAAATTTGCGAAGACTTATGGGCCCCAATAAATCCAGGCAGCTTAGCCGCCCTCGCTGGCGCTCAGGTAATTCTTAATCTTTCGGCCAGCAATGAACTCATCAGTAAAGTCGACTACCGTCGCGAATTAGTACGCATGACCAGCGCAAAGAATTTATGCGGCTATGTCTACGCGAGCGCCGGAGCCAACGAGTCCAGCAAAGATCTGGTGTTCGGGGGTCATCGCATGATTGCCGAAGCTGGCCAACTAATTGCCGACGGCGAGCGCTTTAGCCTGCAAACTGCGACGCTGATCGCCGAAATTGATACTCAGTGGCTGCAGCACGATCGCGCTCAGAACACCACCTTTGCTCAAGCAGAACGACCCAGCGCTTATCGAATTGTAACTTGCGGTTCTACTTTGCAGGCCTTGCCAGACCTACAACGCAAATACCCACGACAACCCTTTGTACCGACAGATGAACATGAACTGGAGGCCCGCGCAGCCGAGATTATGCAAATACAAGCCACGGGCTTGGCGCGCCGTTTTCAAGCTGCGCGCAGTACAACTCTGGTTATCGGCTTATCTGGCGGCCTTGATTCAACATTGGCTTTTCTCGTGGCGGTAGATGCGCTGCGCAAGCTTAATCTCGACTCGACCCATCTGCATGCCATCACAATGCCTGGGCCAGGCACAAGTGCTGGTACCTACAGTAATGCTCAGGATCTGGCGACAACCGTGGGTGCGGAATTCTTGGAAATTCCGATTCATGCCGCGGTCGAGCAACATTTGAGCGATCTACGTCATGAGGGTGACTTTGACGTTGTGTTCGAAAACGCTCAGGCGCGCGAGCGCACGCAAATTTTGTTTAATTATGCCAACAAGGTGGGTGGCATCGTTGTTGGTACAGGCGACTTGAGTGAGTTGGCATTGGGCTGGTGCACATTTAACGCTGACCATATGGCCAACTACAACGTCAATGCCAGCGTACCGAAAACTCTAATTGCTTATTTGGTGCGGTGGTATGCCAACCATCGAGCCTCAGCACAGCCTCAGCTTGCGGCTGTCCTAACACGGGTTTTAGACACCCCAATCAGCCCCGAATTAATTCCGCCTCAAGGCGATGAAATAAGTCAATTGACAGAATCCTTAGTTGGGCCCTACGAGTTGCACGACTATTTCCTATTCCACTTTCTCCGTCATGGGAGTCGACCACAAAAAATCTTCGATCTTGCGCAGCGCAGCTTCGCCGGCATTTATACCAACACCGAAATCACGCATTGGTTGAAACAGTTTTTTCTCCGCTTTATGAGCCAGCAATTCAAACGCTCCACCCTGCCTCCCGGTCCAAAAGTTGGCAGTGTCAGCCTCTCACCTCGCGGTGATTGGCGCATGCCCGACGAAGCCACAGCAAACGCGTGGATTGACGAGATCGACCGATTCCCATCGAACCAGGATACTGAATGAAATTCACGCCGCTAATATTGCTTTCTTTGCTTTTCGCCGCGCCCTCAACGTTTGCCAATAGCGCACACTGCGGCGACGAGGGCATCTGGATAGAGATTCTTGGAGCGGGCAGTGGCGAGCTCTCGGATGGACAGGGCCCACCCAGCTTTCTTTTATGGCAAGACAACGTGGCGCGCCTGATTATCGACACTGGATCCGGCTCCTCCGTTGGATTTGATCGCTCCGGTGCAGACATCAACGACATTGAAGCCATTGCTCTTACCCAACTTCACGTGGACAACAGCGTCGATCTACCCGCTTATTTAGCCGGCGCGCTAACAGCAGACCGAAGCAATAATTTGACTATCCTTGGCCCAGACAGCAACACACCAGAGTTCACCGACACAGAGACCTTTCTACAACGCCTTATCGGCGACCAAGGCGCTTTCCCGCACCTGTCAGGCTTGCTGAGAGCATCGGCGCCTGACGGCTTTCGGGTAAAAGTGGCCAATGTACCTGCCGTCGGGTCTCGCAAGTGGGCCCGTTACCGGAGTCCTAATATACGATTAACGGCTGTGCCGGTGCAGCACGCTAATGTTCCAACTATCGCATGGCGAGTGGAAATTGGCGGCCAAGTCGCCGTCTTTGCCGGCGATTTCAATAACGACAAAAACATTATTGGCACATTTGCCGCCGGCGCGGATGCGCTGGTAGCGAGCCATGCAATCCCTGAAGCCAGTCGCGGAGCCCTTCGAGAGGCCTTTGCACTGCCCTCTGAGCTGGGCAAAGTTGCCGCTGCCGCCGATGCCCGCATGTTAATTCTTGCTCACCGAACCAACCGCACGCGTGGCCGCGAGAGCCTCAGCCGCGCAGCCATTGAAAAATCCTACGGCGGCAGCGTGCTGTTTGCTAATGACGGCGAATGTTGGGGTCTCTAGCGGGCGCCAAGCTTGGCATAGTTAATCGCTAATGGAGCCGTCGGCTGAAGTGCACGCGCCATTGCATCGTCATCAGCACAGGAAAACGGCGAACGAACTCTGCGGGCATCACAAAATTAGGGAATCTCAGAGCCGCACTTCTAAAGTTGATTTTGCGCCTATCAATAGAACCTGCACGGCCAGACGACCGCGTAGCCCCGAGAATAAACAGGTAAGCCAATAACTCGCAGTATTATGAATCCTTAGCCCCCCAGTAGCCTAAGCGCAGCTGCATTTCGGATTCAAACTCGGGGAAATAACGCCCTACGTCCGGGAGATCGAATGCTTTGAGTATCGCCGTATTGGGTTCGCGCTCTAAAAGAAACTGAAAAGCATTCAACAACACCCATTCGTGGGTGGTCGTCGCGCCACATAACTTGCGATAGTAGGCATGGGACATCCGCACCCGATGTATGGTCTCTTCCGTTATATTGACTTCACCACGCTGCAACGCACTGCCGACCCGCTGCCCGATCACCACTTCATAGACATCTGCCTCAACCATATTCACACTGATCACGACGTCTAACCTCCCTGAAAGCCCGCGAGCTAAAACTATGACCGAACTCAAAGACCTTTGCACAGATTTGCAGGCCATCTGGTACCAACAAATCCCTCTGTCCAAAGCGATGGAAATGCGCATTGTCGACTTCGTTGATGACACCCTGACTTGCTGTGCTAATTTGGCGCCCAACGTCAACGTGCACGGCACCGCGTTCGCCGGCAGTTTATATGCGGTTCAAGCCCTGACGGGATGGGGCATGATGCATTTACAACTGCAGCTGCACGATCTTGACGCCTCCATTGTTATCGCCAACGGCCAGATTGATTACGCTAAACCCGTAGCCGAGGAGATTGTCGTGAGTTGTTCTTTCGGCGGCCAAGAGGCAGCAATGGACCATCTGCAAGAATCCGGCAAAGGGCGTTTTCAACTCACCAGTGAAGTGCTGCTGAATAACGGCGCGAGCGCCGGAAGTTTCTCCGGGCTTTACGCTGTGCGGCTTAACCGATGACGCATTGCAGCCACTACTCTGAGCGTTAGCGCCAGCAACCCTACCACGGTCAAAGCGACATAGATTGGATCGCCAGCAGTAATGGCGATGCCGATAAAAGCTTGCATTGGTAACAGCGCAATGCCAGTCGCGCGCTCCCTTTCAACGCATGCCTGAGTTCGCCATCCAAGTGTCATCAGCGCCAAGCATCGGTAACTGGGCCATCATCGGCCCACTTGTTAGGGCACTTCTCCAACCACTCGATATAATCAGATCAAAGCCCTTTGATAGTTTTAGGCGCTTTAGCCCGATCTTTTTGGTCCACCGACAATTTAAAGGTCAACGTGCTGATTTGATCTGCCACCGCTACGGATTGGCCGTTACGCTGCATGGGCAGAAATTTCCAACCGCGTACCGCGTCTACCGCCGCACGGTCAAACATGCCTGACGGCACTGCTTTGATTACCCGCACATTTATGACGCTACCAGTGACGGTGACGTCATAGGCGACATTGACGACACCCTCAATTTGCTGGGCGCGCGCAAATTCAGGATAAACGGGACCCTCGGCAACAAGCAGCATAGGTGGACGGTTGCCTGCTGCACACCCGCACAATCCCCAGCAGAGCATGACAAGCCCTAAGAACCTATGCATCTATGTGACCAGAAATTGCCGCTGTGGATCATTGGCCGGGTGAATCGCTCCGCCCCGAGGATGAATCATCGCGCCATCCGGCGCGTACTGCAGGATATAAGTCTTACGAATTCCTTGGGTTAGATTCGGCCCCGTACGATGCGGCGTCAAACTTGAAAAAACCGCCACCGACCCCGCTTTAACCTCCAGCGGCAGCGCATCCTTTGGATGCTCGGCTAAACACTGAAAACCGATTGATGTCCAATCATGATGCAGGGTGCCATTGAGGTGCTGACCTGGTGCAATCCATGGACAACCGTTATCTACCGTCGCGTCGGACAGCGCAATCCAACAGGTCAAATATTGTTGCGGCTGAACATAGTTATAGCCGTTATCTTGATGCCAAGGAAAATCCTCTTGCGTGCCGGGTCGCTTATATACCAACTGATCCCAGTACAAACGTACCTTCGGGCCGATGAGATCCAGCGCCAACGCCTGCATCACCGGGTGCCGCGCAAAGCGTCGTGCTTGCTCCGACGCCATTACTGCATGCGCCCGAAACACGATTTCATCAGGGCGGGCGATGGTCGGCTGGCGCGGATCTATGCTCTGCAAGTCGGCATTACTCTGCGCTTCCAATGGGTCTAATTCTGCCAACAGATCAGCAATTTCGTTGGCAGAGAAAACATCTGGCAAGACAAACCCGCCTAAATCAGCGTAGGCATCTGCCTGCTCCTCAGTCAAAAAACCCAGCGGCCCGGACGCCCGCTGCCAAGAAAATTCTAGATTTAATGGATGCAACTTCATGCCTTAAGCATGACACTCGGACGCCGTATAATCCAACCTCCGCATCCAGCCGATTGGCGCAAAACCATGAGCAAATCTGACAAGCCTTCAAGCCAAGAAACGCATCAGGAGAGCGACGAATTACCCTCGTTAACTTTCTTAGAAATGCTTGGCAGCGTCCTCTCCGCGGCATTTGGTGTGCAATCACAGCGCAACCGCGAACGAGACTTCCAGCAAGGCTCTGTCATGCGTTTTGTGGCGGTTGGTGTGGGCCTCACTGCTGCTTTTGTATTGTCTCTGCTGTTTTTGGTCAAGGCGCTGGTGAATTGAAGCCGTTGACCGATTATGAGCGGTTAGTCAGTCATATCGAAGCCGCGCTCCCGGCTGTGCACAGATTTGCCCCGCCAACCCCCGTGCTGCGTCTAAGGTGGCTCGATGCACTCATTGATGGCACGGTTTTCCTCAAAGCAGAATGTTTACAGGCAACCGGATCATTCAAGATCCGGGGGGCGCTCAATG